>Ga0256868_10000670_pt1 | contig 19598 bp, 18 predicted proteins | sample RVTome_13_FD_187341 | JGI IMG/M metagenome (GOLD analysis project Ga0256868, IMG submission 187341) | Soil microbial communities from uranium-contaminated site in the Upper Colorado River Basin, Wyoming, United States - RVT92D227 HiSeq ...
CAGGTTGAGGCTTAGGTTGAAGTTGAGGTTCTTCTTTTTTATGAAGATGAACTTCTACTGCTTTTTCATCAAAATCTTCTGCTTCTCTTTCAATGACGGTGATGGCATCCTCAGGGCAATGTCCGAGGCAGGCGCCCAGGCCATCACAGAATTTATCGGTGATCAACTTTGCCTTTCCATTCACAATCTGAAGGGCCCCTTCAGCGCAGTTTGGAATGCAGAGACCACAGCCGGTACATTTCTTCTCATCAATCCTCACAATCTTTCTCGTTGCCATGTGTTTCCTCCTTTTTATTATTTTATCAGTTCCGGACATGAGAGACGAGCACGGTCACGTGCTTTAGTAAAAAGATAACTCACCCCTTAGTCTATTGCCTTGATCTAAGTCAAAAGGATAACAATTTTTTAACTAATGAGAATGTCAATGAAAATCTTATTCATTTGTGATAAGAAAGGTGTTAATTACCAGAAAAGGGGAAAAACTTGTCCTGGACTGCACTGTTGGCGATTATCTTCTGGGGATTTTCCTTTATTGCGACGAAAGTGGCTTTGAAGGAGATGAATCCTTTTACGCTTCTGACGCTCCGCTTTGGTATCGGAGGGTTTCTTCTCCTCCTTGTTCAGCTTCAAAAAGACAGACGATTTATTAAAGCCTTTTCATTCAAAGATTGGGTTTCAATTATTTCTTTAGCCGTCGTAGGGATTTCCGGTCACACCCTTCTGCAAGCCTATGGACTCCTCTATACCACTGCCATCAATACGGGATGGATTGTCGCCATCATGCCAGTCTTCATCACCGTCGCAGCTCGTTTCTATTTGGGGGAAGCCATCACCCTGAGAAAAATTGGAGGGATTGTCCTTGGCTTTTTAGGAATCTCTCTTGTTATTTCTAAAGGGGTATTCTCCTCCTCGATCTTTCGTTTTGCCGCCACCTTTGGTGATTTCCTGGTCCTCATCAGTGCACTGACCTGGACCGCCTTCACGGTCGGAGGGAGAGGATTCCTTTCACGCTTTTCACCGCTTGCAGCGATCACACCCATTATGATCGTAGGATGTTTCATCACCCTTCCTTTCACCTGGCTGAAATGGGAATGGAATATCCTCTTCCATTTATCTCTATCCGGATGGATGAGCATTCTCTTTTTGGGAATCTTCTGTTCTGGCCTGGCCTATCTTTTTTGGTATTCTGCTCTGGAGAAAAAGGATTCAAGCCTAGTGGGAATGTACCTCTATTTAGAGCCCTTTGTTACATTGATCGGAGCATACTTTCTTTTGGGCGAAGAGATTCAGTGGATCACCCTCATGGGTGGGGGAATGATCCTCCTCGGCGTCTACCTGGCCACACGGGCAGCCCTAAGAAAGTGAAATCTGAAGGGATTTATTGAGGAAAAATCTCATTTCCGATGGTGGTTGTTCTAAGTGAATAGAAATAACTAATGACAACTAATTAGCCGAATTTCTGTAAATTCAATCTTATTCGTCAAATTCGGTTTCATTCGTTTTATTCGTTAGTTAGTTTATACAAAAATCTTGACATCCATTTTGATTAGTGATATCAAATTTCGCTGTAAAGACCACATTGGAGAAGGAGGGCAAGGAGTTGGCTAAAGGGGTTGTGAAGTGGTTTGATACCAAGAAGGGATATGGATTTATTGAGCAACCTGGCGGGGACGATGTGTTTGTTCACTATTCTGGGATTACGGGGGAGGGCTTTAAATCTCTTCGTGCAGGAGAGGAGGTAGAGTTCGAGATTGCCAATGGCCCGAAAGGGCCCCAGGCGACCAATGTAGCCAAAGCGAATTCAACGCAAAGCGCAGGGCATAGCGCATAGCGCTTAAAATTCCAAATTACAATCCCGCCAAGGCGGGATCAAATCCCAAATAATTTTGAAATACCAGTTCCAAAGAACCCCCTTACCCTTCCCTTGAGGGGAGAGGGGGCTCTTTCGCGTTTAGGTTCTAAGGACCTTTGAGGGATTTTGCAATTTGTTTAAGACATCGGCAGATCTCTGTGCTCCAATTTGTCTTAAAGCATTACAGATGGTCCTCAAAACACTCTCCGTAAGAAAATCCTTCTGAAAGGGATCCCTCCATTTTCTCAATTCCCCTTTTTTCAAATATTAAAAGGAGAACCTGTTCCAGCTTTCTCTCTCCTATTGTCACGTTTCCTTTGGATGTCATTGACTTTATGAAGATGAGTTTATTAAATTTGAGTGGTAAGCAAGTGGAAAGGGATGAAGACATTTAAAACGCTTAGGAATGATTTTTTCGAGAACCGATGGTGGGTTCTGGCCGGACTCATCGCTCTTCTCATCGTTGATGTCCTCCAACTCTTGATCCCAAGGATCATCAAATACGCCATCGACGATCTTACCCTGGAGGTTATTTCTCCCTCCCGCCTTCTCTTCTACGGATTAGAAGTCCTCGTCCTTGCATTAGGTATTGGTGGGTTTCGATATGTCTGGAGGTATTTCCTCTTGGGGGCGGCTCGTCGAATCGAAAAGACCCTCAGAGATCGCCTCTTTATTCACCTCCAAACCCTCTCCCCTTCTTATTTCTCTCGCACCAAAGTAGGGGATCTGATGGCCCACGCCACCAATGACATCGAGGCGGTCCGGATGTCGCTGTCTATGGGGGTCGTGTTTTTAGTGGATACGATCATCCTGGGAGTGTTGACGATCTTTTTTATGATTTATATCCATCCCAAGTTAACCCTTTATGCCGTTCTTCCCATGCCGTTGATTACGCTGATTACACTCCTCTTCAGCCGGACGATCCATCACCGTTTCGAAGTTCTCCAGAAGACCTTCGCCTCCCTCACTGAAAGGGTGAGGGAGGCCATTACGGGTATCCGAGTGATCAAGGCCTATGTCCTGGAAGAAAGGGAGAGGGAAAGACTCTCTGAGTTAAGCAAGGATTATATCCAGAGAAATTTGAATGTCACCAAGGTATGGGGAATGTTTCTTCCCCTCATCCTTTTCTTCTCCAATCTTTCCATGGCCATCGTCCTCTACTTGGGCGGGGAGCTGACGATCTTTCAATCGATCTCCACGGGTGATTTCGTGGCCTTCATGAGCTATCTCGGGTTGCTTGCCTGGCCCATGATGGCTTTGGGTTGGGCGATCAATATGATCCAGCGAGGCAGCGCTTCCATGGACCGTTTGAATCGAATTTTTGCAGAGACCCCAGAAATCTACGACTCTTCAAACATCACTCGATCAGGTCTATTGGAAGGAAGCATTGAGATGAGAGGTCTCAGCTTTTCTCCAGGAAACGGAGGGAATCCTTTGCTTCGAGACATTCATATCACTGTTGAGAAGGGAGAAAGATTGGTTGTCGTTGGAAGGACTGGGTCTGGGAAGACAATCTTCTGCAATCTCATGACAAGGATTTTAGAGCCCCCCCAAGGTTATCTTTTTTTCGATGGGGTTGAAATTCATGAAATCCCTCTCGAGGTGTTAAGGAAATCCATTGGATATATACCGCAGGATACCTTCCTCTTTTCAGATACGATCCGTGACAACATCGCCTTTGGAAAGATGGATGCCACGGACAAAGAGATTGAAGAGGCTGCACGGCTTGCGCAGATTTATGATGAGATTATGGAATTTCCAGAAGGCATAAATACAATGGTTGGGGAGAAGGGGATCACCCTTTCCGGAGGACAGAGGCAAAGGATTGCGATTGCCCGAGCCCTTCTGGTGGATCCACCTATCTTCATCTTGGATGATGCCCTTTCTTCGGTGGACATCCAGACAGAAGAACGGATTCTGGAGGGTTTGGATAAGTGCCTCAAGGGGAAGACCACCATTCTCATCACCCATCGGATCGCTCCCCTGCGGAGAGCAGATCGGATTATCGTACTTGAAGAGGGACAGGTGGCGGAGATGGGGGACCACAAAACCCTTCTTTCCAAGGGGGGAGTCTATACCGACCTCTATCAGCAGATTCAGTTAGAAGAAGAGCTGGAAAGGAATAACACTGGAATAGTGGAATGATGGAATAATGGAACGATGGAATAGGGGGTTTAATTGACCTTGAGCCAGTTTCGAAATACCAATAATTTTTTCCCATTATTCCAATATTCCATTCTTCCATTGTGGAAGAGACTGATGAACTCATAAAACCTCCTTGGTTCTGATGAGCCGGAGATATTTCGAGGTAGCCAATTAACTATGTACGCTGATTTCGGCTATATGGAAGAGGGAAAATTAGGGAAACCTTACGACCTGAAACTGATGGCCAGGTTGGGGGGATTTCTAAGACCTTATTGGAGACTGATGGCTCTTTCCCTCCTTTTCATTATGATCATAGCGGCCTTAGACCTCCTCATTCCTTACCTGACTAAAGAAGCGATTGACCGCTACATTGTTGTGGAAACAAGAGAAGTGATCTTAAGAGAAGATGGCTCACCGGAGGAACACCGTTTCTGGAGCCAATATGGTGAGAAACTCATACCGAAAAAAGAGGGAAGGGCGTTTCTTCTCCCGCCAGAAGTGTTGCGATCAATCGATCGAAAAGAGATGGCTCTTATCCAGAAATCTGGCCTGCTCACGGAAAATCGATATTATCTGTTTGTTCCCAAAAAATCAGAGGAGGACACCTTAAAAAAATATCCCTCCTCTTTTGAGAGAAGCGGTTCCCATTGGTTCATTCCCATTAACCGAATGAAAGAATTGAAAAGAGAAGATCTTCTCGCCCTGAGAGGAAGAGATGTCAGAGGTGTGTTCCGCATTGCGCTGCTCGTTGTTCTCATATTGGTCATCAATTTTGGACTAAATTTCTCTCAGGTCTATACCATGGAGTTGGCAGGTCAAAAGATGATGCATGACCTCCGCATGAAGGTTTTCTCCCATCTCCAGGAACTCCCGATTTCTTTTTTTGATAGGAATCCGGTGGGAAGGTTGGTGACCCGATTGACCAACGACATCCAGAATATCCACGAGATGTTCACTTCCGTTCTCATCAATCTCTTGAAAGATATTTTTCTGGTAGTGGGAATCATCATCCTTCTCCTTCAACTCAACCGGGAGCTCGCCTTAGTCTCTTTTTCTGTTATTCCCCTTATCTTTATCACAACCCTCTTCTTCAGCCGTCAAGCCAGGGACGTGTTCCGGGAGATCCGTTTTAAGATTGCCCAGATGAATTCTTTTTTTAACGAAAATTTCTCGGGCATCAAAGTGGTTCAACTCTTTCGAAGGGAAAGAGAAAACAGCCGGCGCTTTGAAAAAATCAACCAGGGATATTATTTGGAAAACATGAAACAGATATCCATTTATGCTTTTTTTGTCCCCCTCGTTGAAATCCTGAGCTCAGGAGCCATCGGCCTTCTCCTCTGGTATGGAGGGGGAAAGGTGATTCAGGAGATGATTACGCTCGGAGTCCTGGTCGCCTTTCTTTCCTATGTTCGGATGTTCTTCCAGCCGATCCGGGACCTTTCCGAGAAATATAACATCCTGCAATCGGCGATGGCCTCGCTCGAGAGGGTTTTCTCATTGCTCGACGAAGATCGAAAGATTTCGAAGTCGGTGCGACTCGAGGCCGAACCCCTCTCTCCCACGAAAGAAGAGATCAGGGGCAGCATCGAGTTTCACGATGTCTCCTTCTCCTATGATGGGGAGGATAAAGTCCTTAAGGATGTATCTTTTTCTGTTCGTGAGGGGGAGACCGTGGCCATCGTGGGCGCCACCGGGGCCGGAAAAACCTCTTTGCTACACCTGCTCGAACGATTCTATGAAGTGGAGGAAGGGGCTATTCTGGTCGATGGGATCGATATCCGAGAGAGGGATATCATTCAACTCAGGTCGCAAATCGGGCTGGTGATGCAAGATACTTTTCTTTTTGCCGGAGATATCGAGGAGAATATTCGCTTGGGAAATCGGAAGATCGATGAAGGAAAGATGAGAAAAGTAGCGCAAGTTGTCAATGCAGAAAAGTTTATTCATCGGTTGCCGCATGGATATCATACCAAGGTGGGGGAGGGAGGAGAAACGCTATCTGCCGGGGAAAGGCAGTTATTAGCTTTTGCCAGGGCTTTGTCCCTTAACCCGAAGATCCTCGTCCTTGACGAGGCGACCTCTCATGTCGACCCTGAAACGGAACGGTTAATCCAGGAAGGACTGACACGGTTACTCAAGGGGAGGACAGCCATTGTCATCGCTCATCGTCTTTCCACTATCCAGCACGCTGATCGGATCGTCGTTCTCCATAAAGGAAGGGTTCGGGAAATAGGAACCCATACAGAATTGATGGCACAAAAAGGCATCTATTTCAGGCTTTATCAACTTCAATATGGTAAAGCCTAAATGAAGTTCAGAGCTTTTATTTTTTGTATCTCAGGACTCCGAACTCATCGATCTCCAATCATTTATTGAGATTGTTGAGATGTTGACAAAATGGGATGGCTGTCCTATATAGGGAGAGAGGTTTTATGGAAGAGAAGGAAGAACAACCCCAGAAAATTGACCTGGGAGAAGAGAATAAGCGGGAGATCGATCTCAATGCACTTTTTCCTGAAAAGGGTTATGATTTAAATCGCCTTTTCCCCGATGAAGGAACCAAGAAACTCCTTTACGAACTGAGGCGAAATAAACGGGATATTGATCGTTTTGTGAGAAGTCTTCATGTTGAGGAGGAATAGATGAAGTGCCTTCATTGTGGCGAGACACTACCTTTTATTCTCTGCCCGGAGTGCGGAGGAGAGACGCTTGAAGGAAGCCTTTATTGCTGTCGGTGTGGAAAGCCCACAAAGGTGGAGACTGCGGAGGCCGATTTCTCCGACCGTATCCCCTGTCGTGATGGAAACTGCATTGGTACCACCAATGAAAAGGGAGTTTGTAATATCTGTGGGAAACCTTAAAGTCATCGTGGAGAGACAGTTGGACAGGCTTTCGCCTCTTTTTTGAAGGAAGGATCAAACTTGGCATATTTCTTGTATAATAAATGCCTTAGAATAAGAAAAAAGATGCGCCACATTGACAGCCAAGACAACAATGATTATGTTATACGTAAGAAGTTAACCAATGAATTTTACAGGAGGAAACAATGATATTTCTACCAAGGGGGGGAGCCGACCGAGATGAAAAGGCGAAGGATGATAGAGTTATTATCCCTGAGGAGGTACCCATACTTCCATTAAGGGGAACAGTACTTTACCCCGATTTAATACTGCCCATCATGGTCGGCAGAAAAAAGTCAGTCAAGCTGATCGATGATGCTATGGATTCCGACCGAATTATCGGGGTCATTACTCAAAAAAGATCTGAAATTGAAGATCCTAAAGAGACAGATCTTTATTCGGTGGGTGTCGCCGCATTAATTTTAAGGATGATTCGGGAACTCGATGGGAGCCAACGAGTCATTGTCCAAGGGGTCTCGAGGATTAAGGTTAAAGAATACATTCAGAAAGAGCCCTATTTTAAGGCAAGGGGTGAAGTGATTGATGAAGGATTGGTACAGGGGGTAGAGATCGATGCTCTCATGATGAATTTGAAGAACCTCTTCCAACGGGCTGTGGAGCTGGCTCCTTACCTCACCAGTGAATTGGGAACCATGGTTTCTAATATTAAGTCCCCCTCCATCCTCGCCGACTTGATTGCATCGAACCTCAATATTTCGACGACTGAGAAGCAGGGAATTCTGGAGACCTTCGATATTCGAGAACGGCTGACCAAAGTTCATCTCTTCCTCAACAAAGAGGTCCAGGTGCTGGAGTTGGGCAATAAGATCCAATCGCAGGTCAAGGAAGATATGGATCGAACCCAGAGGGAGTATTATCTCCGGGAACAACTCAAGGCGATCAAGAAGGAGTTGGGGGAGTTAGACGAACATTCCACAGAGATCAAGGAGCTTAAGGAGAAGATTAAAAAAGCCAAGATGCCACCCGAGGCCTTGGCGGCTTCGGAAAAAGAATTAGATCGCCTGTCCAAGATTCCTCCTGCCTCGGCAGAATATACCGTAGCCAGAACGTATTTAGATTGGCTGGCGGAACTCCCGTGGTCTGAAACCACAGAGGATAATCTGGATATCGACAATGCCCAAAAGACGTTAGATGAAGACCATTACGATTTGGAAAAGGTGAAGAAACGAATCTTAGAATATCTGGCCGTTAGAAAACTGAAGGCGGATATGAAGGGGCCGATCCTTTGCTTTGTTGGCCCTCCGGGGGTTGGAAAGACCTCGCTGGGGAAGTCGATTGCCCGGACGATGGGCCGCAAATTCATACGGATCTCCTTGGGTGGAGTCCGAGATGAAGCTGAAATTCGAGGACATCGCCGGACTTATGTGGGTGCTCTGCCCGGCCGCATCATTCAGGGGGTCAAAAAGGCAGGATCGAATAATCCGGTCTTCATGCTGGATGAAGTGGATAAGATCGGGATGGATTTCCGTGGAGACCCTTCCTCCGCACTGCTTGAGGTGCTGGATCCGGAACAAAACTTTTCCTTCTCCGATCACTATATCGATGTTAATTTCGATCTCTCGAAGGTGATGTTCATCACCACCGCGAATGTGCTCGATACCATCCCGCCTGCTCTCAGGGACCGAATGGAAACCCTCGAGCTCCCGGGCTATAGCGAAGATCAGAAGATGATGATCGCCAAAGAGTTCTTAATTCCAAAACAGATCAACGAGCACGGGTTGAGCTCAGAATTCATCGAATTTAGCGATGCGGCACTTCAAACCATCATCAGTTCCTATACCCGAGAGGCGGGGGTCAGAAATTTGGAGAGGGAGATCGCAGCCATCTGTCGTGGGGTGGCCAAAGATGTCGCACGAGAGATAAAAGAGAAGGTAGTCATCGTTCCAGACAACTTGCATAAATTTTTAGGGCCGGTCAAATTCTTCCTCGAAGTGGCAGAGCGGACCTCTAATCCAGGTGTGGCGACGGGTCTGGCCTGGACGCCTACCGGAGGGGACATCATCTTTGTGGAAGCGACGAAGATGAGGGGGGAGAAGGGGTTGACCCTGACCGGGCAACTGGGAGACGTGATGAAGGAGTCCGCTCAGGCGGCATTGGCCTATGTTCGATCCAAATCGAAAGAACTCGGTATCGAGGAGGACTTTTTTGAAAAGAATGATATTCACATTCACGTCCCGGCAGGTGCCATTCCGAAGGATGGGCCTTCGGCTGGGGTGACGATGTTTGTGGCACTCACCTCCCTGTTGACCAACAGACCTGTTCGAAATGATGTCGCCATGACTGGAGAGATCACTTTGAGGGGCTTGGTCCTTCCTGTGGGGGGGATCAAAGAGAAGGTCTTGGCGGGAATGCGGGCAGGGATCAGGACGATCATCCTTCCGAAGAAGAACGAAAAAGACCTGGAGGAGATTCCTGAGCATATTCGAAATCAGATGAATTTCAAATATATCCAGAGGATGGACGAGGCCATCGAGCTGGCGCTGAAACAAACAGAACCACGGAGCGCGGAAAGAGAAGCCTTTAGCCCTCCGGTTAGCTAAAACCCAAAAGTTTTTTCCCCTTTCTTGAAACATGCCTGTTATCGCGGTTTTAATCTGAGGCCACTTCGTGGATTACCCCAAACTCAGAAACATTAATATTTTTCCGGTCCAGAGTTCCGGGCAGACCCTCCTATGCCTTCAGGATTCACAGAACATCAGCGAAAAGGCCCTTTTTTTGCCACCTCCTCTCTATTTCATCGTCTCCCTTTTTGATGGCCAGCATTCGATCCTGGATATTCAGGCTGAATATATGAGGAGGTTTGGAGAGTTCCTATACACAGAGAAGTTACAGGAGCTCATCAACCAATTGGATGAAAATCTCTTTCTTGAAGGGGAACGGTTTCAAGAGGCTTTGAGACAGAAGGAAGAAGGGTTCAAGAAGGCTTTGTTTCGGGAAGCTGCCTTTGCCGGAAAGAGTTATGAGGGAGACCCCGGTGGATTGAGAACTCAACTTGAAGGCTATTTTGAGGAGGCGAACGGTCCGGGACCTCTTAGAGAGGAGAAGCATACCAAAGGGTTAAAGGGAGTGGTTGTGCCCCACATCGATTTTCAAAGGGGAGGCTTCTGTTATGCCTTCGGTCACCGAGAGATATGGAAGGGGAATTCTTCCCCTTGTTTCATCATCTTTGGAACCGCCCACACTCCCATGAAAAATCCTTTCTGCCTCACCCGGAAGGACTTTGCCACACCTCTTGGCGCTTTGAATGCGGATAAGGAACTGGTAGAGGCGATCCAGTCCCGTTGTCCTGATGACCTCTTTGAGGATGAGGGAATCCACCGAAGCGAGCATTCCATTGAGTTTCAATGTGTCTTTCTCCGATACCTCTACCCAGAACCCAATCCTCTGAAAATTGTTCCCATCCTGAGCGGATCATTTCATGAAGCGATTGAGAAGGGAGTCTCACCGATGGAGATCCAACCCATCCGGCAGTTCATCGATGCCTTGAAGGAGGCTGTTTCATCTCTTGGGAGAGGGGTTTGTTATATTGCCAGTGCAGATCTTGCACATATGGGCCTTCAATTTGGGGATCAAGACGGGGTGAGTGACTATGGCCTCAGGGTCATTGCCCAAGAAGACCAGGAGATGTTGGAGTATGCGGAGAAGATGGATGGGGAGGGGTTTTTCTCATCGATTTCGAGGGAGAGAGACCGGAGAAAAATCTGTGGCTTGCCAGCCATCTATTCAATGCTCAAGACCCTTGAAGCCAAGGAGGGCAAACTTCTCAAATATGGCCAGGCCTTTACACCGGAGACCCAATCTGTGGTCACCTTCGCCAGCCTTGCGTTTTACTGAGCAACAATGAGTTCAGAGTAAGATACCGTTGTCGAACTCAGAAAAATAGATTGTCCTGAACGATACTTAATCTGACAGACCCTGTCAAATTACCTCTTGCCTAACGAGTACCTACTGCTAAGCACTTCGGGTCTACAATAAAATTAACTATTGCCGTTAGTAATGTTTGGGGTAGTACTGAAGGAAAAGGGCAGAGCCATTCCTGACCGTGCCTTGGTTCTCTGAGAAATGGTTCTGTCTCAAGATGTTATGCCTTCCAACTTCTCGCAAGTTTGTTTCAGACTTGCTTTACCAGTCAATCTGCGGCCCAAACCGTTTTCCCCCTCCAGGCAAAGCGTATCGTTATCAATTTCCATTCTTATAATGTAGATCTTTCCGGTTGTCTTATCTTTGAACCTGTCTCCTATCTTCATCATAGCACCTTCACCTTTCTTGACCTCCCTGGGGACTATTACGGGTTGAGGCCAAAAATTAGCTTGCGAAATCCGGAACTATCCGTATTGCCTTTTTTTCCGGATCAGCGAGGTCGAGCTTAATGATTCTTCGGCAACGAGGACATTGTATAAACTCTTTGGTTTCCAGGCCAATCATGCTCAGTTTGAATTTCCCCTCACAATGCGGACATAAGGCGTCAAAATCAAACATACATTTCCCTTCCTTTGAGATTTGAGAAAGAGGATGCGAATTTCCAACCTCGTTTATTATTTCAGTTCTGCCTTGACCTCATCTTCCACGAAAGGCACGAATACGGATTCCATGCCGTTCGGATTGACAAGCATTGAATGGGATCCGTCCTTGGTTCCCAAAATGATGATGCTGGAATCGGCGCTTTTAACTGTAAACATTTTCCCATTCTCTATGTTTTTAAACATGTCACCTGCTTTGATCATTAGATCTCCTCTCTTGGGAATAGTTAGGGTTCTGTACTCTTAAATTATCTTTTGCCTCCTTCCGCTCCGCCCGACGCGCCACCCATCTTGCCCAAGTCGATGAAGGGGACGACTCCTCCGGAGACTTGAGGCAAAATTCCATTCCATTTCTCGATACCCTTGTACTGCACGAGGATCGGGCTGATCGACCGTGATAGCGCATCATTAGCCTTGGCCTGTCCCTGAGCCACCACCAGGATGGATTCCGCCTCTCCTTTTGCGGTGGCGACCTTTTGCTGAGCTTCAATCTCGCGTTGGGCCAGAACCTGTTTCTGCGTCTCTACCTGTTGCTGGGCCACTTGCTTGGCCTCAATGGCCCCTTCATATTCGGGAGAGAACCGGATGTTGGCAAAGTAGATGTCATCGACGATGATGTGATACCTCGTCAGGTTATCTCCCAGCTTTTTCATCGCCCTCTGCCGGATCTCCTCCCTCTTGGGAAGTATCTCCCCGATTGGGTAGGTCGGCACAACCTCCTTGACAAAGTCGTTGAAAGCCGGATCGATCACCTTGTCGGCAAAATCGAGCCCCACTTTCTGGTAAAGGTCATTCACAAAAGCTGGGTCGATATGAAAGTTCATCATCCCCGTCATTTTCACCATCTGGTATTCCTTTGAAGAGGCATCGATCTCCTTGAACGGATGGGGTTGCACCTTGACATCCACCTTGATCACTCTCTCGGCAATGGGCACTTTGAAATTGAGCCCCTCGCCCATGATTCTCTTTTCCACACTTCCCCACCAGAGGACAACCCCTCTGTGGCCTGCCGGGACGATGGCAAAAGAGCCCCATGAAAAAATGAAAAGAATCAAGAGAACAACAAGGATTAAGATGGTTCGGGGCTTTGGTCCTTTAAAATCAAACGCCTCCAACGATCTTTCCGGCATGGTTCGCCTCCTCTGTTTGTCTTAACATGATAGAATTACAGGACTCCCTGTCCCGCTCTCGTCAGCCCTGCCCGAATCGCTGCTTCCTCCACCTTTTCGCATCAAAAGATCCTTGTACGAGGTCTCTGGGGCCTGACTTTTTTTGGGACGCTTTTCTTAACGGAAAAACGATCAGATTTCTTGTTGGGTATCGATTGTGACTTGTTCCTGTAAAGGCTTTCCAGCCTATCCTCCTGCCCTTCTGTTAGCGCATGGTTTTTATCGAAGTCCCCCAACGCAGTTTTGAGAAATTGGTCTTCAGACTGGGTTAATGCATACTGATTTAACCCTGATATAACCCATTCAAGCCTTGCTTTATTCATAATGACCCTTTCTATCCTGATGACTGTCTTTAAATTCTTATTGCTATCTTTCTCGGAAGCCGCGTCTGACGATTGCCTCTTTGACCCCGGCAGCAGAAGACCCTTCCCGGTTTAAACGGGAGAGGACGAATGCGCCATCTTTCGGCCGGGATGTCGCCCCACAGGGGCGTCAATTAGGAATCGCGGGCTCTGCCCGTGGGGCTCCACCAGCAAATTCTTCCACATGCAATCTGTCCGGTTCAGCATGTTCCTTAGATATTCTCTATTTCCTGAAGCACTCCATACACAGTAGTGTTTTGTCATTGGGTGGGGGAACCGGGGTAACAACCTCTTTTCCGCAACCGGAACATATAACTTTATAGGATTTTGGATGCCTCAAATGGCTTGGTCTTGGCCCACGATAATTCCCACGCCGTCTCCGCTGTACCATTTGGTCAACCTCTTTTCTACAGAATCCGAATTAATAACGGTTTCTACGGCCGTTATAATCCATCCGGCCTCCCCCAGTTCTTCCCTGGTCCGCGCGGGGACGGGCCTCATTCACACTGATCTGTTTGCCCAGGAGTTCCTTCCCGTTAAGGCTTCTAATGGCCGTTTGAGCCTGAGACTGCCCAGGCATTTCTACAAAACCAAACCCACGGGACTGGCCATTGTACTTGTCTTTGATCACTCTCGCTGAGGTTACCTCGCCGAAGGATTCAAAAGCCTCCCGAATCGTTACATCTGTTGCATCATGAGATAAGTTTCCCACATAGATATTCATAATCATTCTCCTTTTTTTGAGTTTATTTCTCTTTCTTAGACGGAATAGTTCTTGTTCCAGTCACGTGAAAAAGTGTCATGATTCCACGTTTTCCATTTCGAAGAGACAACCTCGTGGCGGACGATTACCTCCTTTTTTTTCCCCCTTCGCCTTCAACTTCGATACCTTTCACGCCACTCTTTCCCTGTTCCTTGTAGAATGGAATTACCAATTTAACCTCCATGTCGGCTTTCATGCCGATACAAAAAAGCCCGCAAAGAAGTCGTTTAGAGTTCTTGCGGGCATATGCGATAAGCCTAAAAGGCTCTGTGCAACTTGGTTTGTTATAAAACTATAAGCTAAATTAACCTTAAAAGCAAGGAAATAAACGCGGCCAATACAATATCCGGTTTAGAAGGTGCGGAGAGATTTCCTCTGATGAATGCAAATTGCGTACGTTGATGATTATCGATTAGTGCCATTCACCTATAGCTTTGCGGGCAATATCGTTGCTTGGCCGAGCGAGCAACCCCGTGCTACTGACAGATACAGTGTAGCTTGCGCCGTCAACCATCGGCATATAGGTGGCACTTCCGTAGAGAGCATCCACCCAGGGTATCCAGTGCGCATACCTCCGGCCAATCATCCATAGATCCAGGCCTTGTTCTTCGCTTAGACTGTGAACTGTGCGCAGCTCTGTTATCTCTTGGATGATGTCCCGATAGCGACCGCTCAAGCGATCGAGGCGGTATAGTGTGTCGAAACCAATGAGTACGGCCATTCCACGCCATTTTAGGACCCGGGCATCAATCTGCCACTCATCGCCACGTAGATCTAAAATCTTGGTGTTATTTTTCAACAACAGATGGGCTTCAAAGTGTTGTACACCGATCTCCTGGAAGCTTACTTCGGCTATTTTTGACTCGTGCGTCAAACGGTCATAGGTGTACAGATTAATGGAGATCGCCGCCATTAACGCAGCGATGGCAAGAAGCAGGAGGCCTACGAGTCCCTCCAGACTACCCGCTAATACCCTGCGCCGCCAAACGCGCTGGATTCCCAAAATGAATAGGATGACTCCCAGAACAGCCAGAACGATAATCGCAGCCTTTACCCAAATTATTTTATCCATAGATAATATTCATCCTCCCAGGCAGCAAAATCATTGGGCACTACCCCTTTCAACTCAACCGAACGATTGTCTCGTACGCCGACACACACCATTTTATTGTAAAAATGATTTCAACGTCAACAGAAAAAGAGGAAGAACATGAGGGTGAGATCATGGGGACCGATGTAGAACGAGGATTCATCGACTTTGTCCGAGCAGAATGAAAACACAACCGTGATTCTTCAGTTCTTCCTCCTCAACTGTGAAGTTGTTTTAGAACCAACGGCTTTCTAACTTGCTGTTTTTACAAAAGATGAATTTTTTTGTTTTCCCCTCTTGACAGGGGCAATATAGGATGTTCCCTCATTGTCAACTTTCCCGTTGGCTATGCACGGGAAGTACCCTTTAGATGATTAGTCGAAGGGGCATCAATCTGGGCGTATTCACATCGGAAGCCACCCTATTTTTTCATTGACTTACCCATCCGCAATCTAATAGAATTTTATTAGAAGTAAGAAATGCACCGGACTTTCGAACTCATCGATTTTCTTCTGGCAATGGGGAAGTCCATGCGCCGTTTGAAGAAATATCTCGTTGGTCCGGGAGAAACTAAAAGACAGTCGTGTTCATTTCAAAGTAGGATAATTTCCGAGACAGAATACTGTCATTTTCTGTTGCCTTTCGATCGGGCGAAGTAGAACGGCTGAAATCATTAAGATCGAGGAGAACCCACATGCGCGTGACTCGTGTTTTATGTCTTTTCTTGGTAATCTCATTTTTTCTATTTTCCCAGTGGTGTGAAATTCCATACGCTGATGACTCGTTGCATCCAGGCCATGAATCTCTTATCGATAAATACCATAAGATTGAAAAAGAACTGGAAAAAAGTTCTTTGGATATTCCTTTCTACTTAGAATCCTCCGTGAGCAAAAAAGCCTCCCATGTCGATATCTACGGCACTATTAAGTATCCTTTCGATATTGTAAAAAATGAGCTTCAGTTGCCCACTAACTGGAGCGATATCGTTTTGCTTCATAGTACTGTAAGAGCATCTACTTATAAGAAGGTGAATGATACATGGCTGCTCACTCTTTATAATGTCAAGAAATTCCAAGACCCTCTTAAGAACGCCTATCAAATGAAATTCGAATACCGCGTCATTGCGCACCAGCCCGGATTTTTTGCTATTTCACTTGCCGCACGTGAGGGCATCTTTAGTACAAAGGATCACCAGTTCAGACTTGAGGCGATACCATTAGACGAAGACAGGACATTTATTCATTTAAGGTATTCTTATAGGTACAGTCGCTTGGTATATTTGGTTATGAAAAGCTACTTCTCAATATTCGGTGGCGGTAGGGTCGGTTTCAGTGTAATCGGTACGGATAGCGACGGTAATCCTGTCTATGTGGGTGGTCTAAGAGGCGCAATCGAAGGTAATGTGCTGCGCTATTATCTTACGATTCTTGCATACATGGATACACTTATGATCCCTGTTGAACAACGACTTGAGGAACGAATGAGTCAATGGTATGATTTGACAGCTCGATACAATAAACAGCTTTTCGAAATGGAAAAGGAAGAATATCTCACCTACAAGAGACAGGACCAAGAAAGTCAGCTAATCCTTCAAGAGGCTTTGAACAGATAAAGGTGAGCCCCAAATTCGGTAGTATCGTCTTCCAGACCCTCTTATTTGTTTATGCTGTTCTCATTCTGATCCCAGCAGTTTGTTAAGCTGTCCGGCTCTCCTCAACATATCCCTCAATATATTGAGGTTCCACCAAATATTGAGGCAAAACAAATATTTCGTGCTTCTCTACTGTTCTCTCCTATTAATCTAATCCCCCGTTATTAAAGGATGATTCCAAACTTCGGGTTTTTTTCCGGTTGTTGGCAACCCGTTTGCAATTACTATTTCTATGATTCTGGTCATCATACGAATGAATGTTCCTTTGGATCTTTCGTACCAGCAATAGATCGAGAAGGGATTGGCAATCCTGGCAAAAAATGCTAATAAGATCATACAGCAGACTGCAGCTGCCGTATTTATAATGTTTCGGTGATAACCTCTCGAAGGGAACAATCATGGCCGGCATGGAGATCATACCTGTAGAAGGAGGATCGGAATTAAAGGACTTCATCGACCTGCCATGGAAGATCTATGCTGAGTATCCCAACTGGGTCCCCCCTCTTAAGAAGGAGGTTCGCCGGATGCTGGACCCCCGCAGACACCCTTTCTGGGAGTTTTCCGAACGCATCCTCTTTCTGGCCCGACGTGGTTCGGAGACGGTGGGAAGGATCGCGGGCATCATAGATCGCCATTATAACCAGTTCCAGAGCGAAAAGATGGGCATTTGGGGATTCTTCGAATGTGCTGACGATCCGGAGGCCGCGGCGGCCCTCTTTTCTTCCGTGGAGACGTGGGTTCACCACAAGGGGATGACCTTCATGAGAGGCCCGCTCAACCCGTCTACCAATTACGAGTTGGGGTTGCTCATTGAGGGATTCAATTATCCGCCTGCCTTGATGATGGCTTACAACCCGCCGTACTACCCAGGGTTGGTCGAATCGTGCGGTTTCACCAAGGAGAAGGACCTGTTAGCCTTCCTGATAGAGGGCGCTTACCGGCTTCCCGAGTGGATGGATCATCTTGCTGAACGGATCACCCAAAAAAGAGGTATCCACATCAGGCTCTCTCGTCCAAAGGATGCGGACTCTGAGTTTGCTCTGATCAAGGAGATATACAATGCATCCTGGTCCAGTAACTGGGGTTTCGTCCCCCTGAGCGATAATGAGATGCGGGACATTCAAAAGAACGTGATGAAATTCTTGGATCCGGACTTAGTTTTCTTCATCTATTATGAGCATGAACCCGCAGCGTTCTGCGTGATCTTTCCTGACATTAGCCCTTTGCTCAAGCGTCTCAACGGGCGGATCGGTCTGACGGGTTTGCTGAAGTTCCTCATGTATCGGCGGGAGATCAACGGATTGCGGTTGTTGATGTTCGGGATCAAGGAGAAGTACCGACAACTGGGACTCCCCATGTTAGCCTTCCACCACATCTATGAGGTTGTGAGGAAAAAAGAGAAATATCATTATCTGGAGCTGAGCTGGACCCTGGAGGACAACGAGTCAATCAACTCATTGATAGAGGAAGCTGGCGCAAAAAAATACAAGAAATATCGCATATTCAGAAAGTCCTTATAATTTGCCCCCGGATTACCCGAATGCGTCCGGGATTCGACGGCACCGAGATTAGGCAGACTCATCCGTAGGCCCTGTTCGATCCGGCAGACCGCCGACATTCTGCTTGAGAGGAGTGATTTCAATTGTCAGAAACAGGGCTTTGATAGCCGACCGTTCTGGCGACGACGGCCAAAAGGGAAATCCCGAATGAACCCCGCTGGGAGTCGGATGGTTCAGGCGTTAGTGATTAGTTGACGTTGGCCGTGGGCCACGGGTAAAATGGGAACTACCGAATGAATAGCAAAGTAACCGAACGAGTAAATCGAGCGCGTCTCCTCGTGGTGATGATATTACTGACGGGGGTTGCGGCCGGTTGCGCCCACCAAACGCCCAGGCTCTACGCTCCGACGCAACCCGATGGCTGGAGTGCCCAGCCCATCGCGATCGTGTGCCGCTTTGCCCCCGATGCCGACTTGGATCCCGCCACCGGAACGCCCGTGGGGGACGAGGGATATTACCTCTCTATCCTGAACGAAGCTGCCAATTGGGACTACGGCGATGCGACGTCGCTTGTCTTCTCAATTTGGCAGCGTCCGTGGGGGCATAGTTGGCTCATCCTGGAAAGTTCCGAGGATCGTCTGGAATTCGGCCACACCGGCGACCTCGGGCAAACGAAACCGCGTTACCATGAGGGCGTGTTTCAGAGGATTCGGGATGGGGATCCCAATCCTATCGCTTATTTGTGGCAGACGAGATCCGATGGCCAATTCCAGATCGGCAAGCCCAATCGCCCCCCCTCGTTCGTCTGGCGAATGCCGATTACCCGGCGACGGTATCAATTGATCTATGAATACGTGATGCAGCGGAAGTACGACCAGTTCGGCGTGAGGACCAACAACTGCACCGATATGGTGATAGAAACAGCGGCGCTGGCGGGCATCAACCTGATCCACCGCATTCGCCTCACCTTGCCGCCGGAAACGAAGTTTTGGGGTCGGACGCTGCGTGTTTGGACGGATCCCCAATACCGCATACTGGAGTACAGCACGCCCGACGTTCTGGATGCGGATCTGCGCCAGCTTGCCCGGTTAGGAATCGGGAGTGATGCCACGGAGTGGTACCTGGCTTTGAAGCGGTGACGATCGCGCTGATACTTGGGCGTATCGGGTGAGATGGATCCAACTGGCGAATTGTCATCAAAAGATGAACGTATCGTGTTGAAGCAAAGGTCTGGACATGTTGGCTGAGCGTCGGGTTCCTATCATCGCTTTCGTCTGGCGGCCTGAGGAGATCATCCCATCGGTGATTCAAATGGCTCATCGAACAGGGAGCAGAGCCATCTTCGATTTTTCCATGATGGGGGTGGAAGGGCTGCGTTCTTTCTTACGAAAGGCTGACCCTGCTGGCCACGTTAGGGATATCAAGATTTCTATCCCTACCTTGATGGATCCATCTTTGGGGCGGTTACTGAAGGAAACAGGGGCCCACGACATCTGGGTAGAATGCCACCCACAGTTTTTTCAAGGAGATCCTTCTACCTTTCTGCAGAGATTGAGGGAATTGTCGGAAGACCATTGTTGCTTTCCAATCCTCGGAAACTTGGATCTCCTGGCAGCGATTTTAAAG
>Ga0256868_10000671_pt1 | contig 19554 bp, 17 predicted proteins | sample RVTome_13_FD_187341 | JGI IMG/M metagenome (GOLD analysis project Ga0256868, IMG submission 187341) | Soil microbial communities from uranium-contaminated site in the Upper Colorado River Basin, Wyoming, United States - RVT92D227 HiSeq ...
ACCGGCGAAAGCATTATACAGTGAGACTTTGAATCTGATAAAAAAGTACCAGAAAAAGTGAAGCTCCCTGTGCTTTCCCACAGAGCATCTTCACAACTTCGGCGAAACCCGCCGAAGTATATTCATCTTTCGATGAAACTTTGGCGGATACCTTTTTTGCATTCATCCCCGTTCTTCCGGGTCGAGCATTCTGCGAAGGCGGGTAAAACATCATTGAATCGCCCCACAGCTTGCTACTGCTATATACAGCAAGCTGTGGGGGATAATTTGATACAATGGCGTTGTTGTTAAGCAAAACAACCAGGAAGGATGGCCAAAAATGAAAATAATTCACTATCTGAGCCGGTTATTGGGATATGTGGCGACGGTTATGCTGGGGCTTATGATGCTGCTTACTGTCGTCGATGTCTTCATGCGTTACGTGTTTAATGCACCCATAACAGGTGCGACGGAAGTTTCGGAACTCATGATGGTGATCGTGGTTTTTCCGGCATTAGCATGGATTGCGGTAGAGCGGAGCCATATAAGGGTAGACATGTTAGTGGTTAAATGGCCACGAAGGGTTCAGTTAATTGTTGAGATCATTACCCTCCTTTTGGCCTTAGGCACGTTCGTTATTATAACCTGGCAGAGCTTCCTGGAATCTATAGAAGTGAGAATGGCAACTTCCCTCCTTGAAGTGCCAGAGTCCCCATTTCATTGGATCATGACACTGGGTTTTGCAATGCTATGCCTGGCGATCGTGAGCCTCGTCATTCAGAATGTCGTAGCCATAGCTAAAGGAGAAAAAGGATGAGTCATGAAATGATCGGCCTTATCGGCATATTGATTCTGATCGGTCTTCTATTTTTCGGGATGTGGATTGGTGCGGCCATGGCTATGGTTGGCTTTCTCGGCTATATCTTAATCATGGGTGTTGGGCCGGCCTTTGGGGTAGTGGCTCAGATCCCCTTCACAACGATGGCAAGCTACATTTTAACGACGGTTCCGCTGTTTATACTGATGGGTGCGTTTATCGCCAATACCCGGGTAGGCCACGACCTCTTTGATACGGCATATAAATGGATAGGGCAACTACGCGGGGGGCTGGCTATGGCTGTAGTTTTCGCTTGTGCGATTGCTGGTTCGATCCTCGGCGTCAGTGGGCCTGCCGCCATTACCATGGGGAAGGTAGCCTTGCCGGCAATGAGGAAATATAAGTACGATGACACACTGGCTACCGCTTCTATCGCTGCCGCAGGGACTCTAGCCTTCCTTATTCCACCCAGTGTCGCATTCATCATTTATGGCCTTTTAACTGAGCAATCTATCGGATTGCTGTTTGTCGCCGGTTTTCTCCCGGGAGTACTTCTCGCTTGCTTATATGCACTCACCATCGCGATAATTACAGCACGTAATCCGAAGTTAGGACCAGCCGGACCAAAGACGAGCTTTAAGGAGAAGATTGTAGCGCTGAAAGGTATCTGGCACGCGCTTATTCTGTTTATCATTGTATTTGGAGGTATCTACGGGGGCATTTTTACCCCCACTGAAGCAGGAGGAATTGGTGCCTTTGGGGCTATCGTTGTCACTATCGTCACCCGGCAGCTTACCCTCAAAAGTTTTCGTGACTCTTTTCTGGACGCAGCAAAGACTACGGGTATGGTCATGCTCCTGATCATCGGAGCTTATATTTTGATGAAGTTTGTTGCTGTCAGCAAACTTCCTTTTGCGTTGAGCGAATTTATCAACCAACTCGGTTGGGGACGCATCCCAGTTTTTATGTGTGTTGTGGTCCTTTACCTTATTCTTGGTATGTTCCTCGACATTTTTTCAGCGGTGATCGTAACGATCCCTGTTATTTTCCCCATGATGATGAATTTAGGATTTGATCCAATATGGTTTGGGGTCATCGTGGTGATCCTTTGTGAAATAGGGCTGATTACCCCACCCGTGGGCATGGATGTATTTCAGCTCAGTGGAGCCACGGGTGTTCCAACTTATACCATATTCCGAGGGGTATGGCCGTTTGTTGGGGCGTCCATTATTTGCATCATTATCCTTCTCATTTTCCCCCAGATCGCATTGTTTCTACCAGGCACGATGATGAAGTAGTCTTAGAAACTTAATAGCTGAGCTTATGAATAAAGATGTCAGTTCAATTGGAAGGGCCTTATATGGAGCGACAAAAAAGTATTCAAGATGTTAGTGCCGAAACCATTATGCTGAAGCCCCATCACTGTGGAATCAGTGTTCCTGATCTCGAAACCTCAGTCGTTTGGTATCGTGATATGCTTGGGTTTTCCGTCAAGGGGCGAATAACGCTTGAAGCGGTGGGTGCAAAGATTGCATTCATGAAACACGGTAACTTTCACATCGAGCTCTTCGAAGTACCAGGCGCTGTTCCCTTACCCGAAGATCGGCGGTTTCCGGACCGAGACCTTCTCACTCATGGAACAAAACATATTGCATTTGTGGTTAAGGACCTTCAAAGTGTAGTCAATACTTTAAAGGAACGTAGTGTTGACATAGCAATGGACGTCAGGAATATGCCTGACGGGAAAGTCGCCTTTATCCGCGACAATGCTGGCACCCTTATCGAGCTTATAGAACCGTTTTCTCCTTAAGTCAAGAAAGGTAGATCCTCTTAGACAGGAGTAAGGGATTTAATTAAAGGTGTTGTAATAGCTGATACGGATATCGTTTCTATAACCGTTAGACAATACTTTTATTTTTCTTCATAATATTGCCTGGATATACACACCCTTATGGAAAGGCAGTTGCGTATTGGGACACCTTAACTGGGAGAGATGAATATGTTTAGCAAAAGGATGTTTCGAAAGTTAATGGAACCAGGTCAAATAGGGTCGGTGCGTACCAAGAACCGTATATTGAAGACAGGCTCAACACTGGGCTTTTACCCTTGGGAGGATGGTCATATACAGCAAAAAGTAATAGATAGCTATGAAGCTTTAGCTAAAGGTGGTGCTGGTCTGGTAACGGTAGGAGCGGCTCCTCTTGGTGTTCCCCCCGGGAGGGGATACAAGATGGATGATGATAAATATCTCCCCGGTATGACCAGACTGGCTGAGGCTATCCGTAAATATGACTGCCCCGCATTCTTGCAGATGTTCCATTTAGGCCCGATGTATCCACCCCATCTAACGGGTTTGGGAGGGGAGGCGTTATCTGCTTCACCATTAGATAAAAGTGAGCTGCCCGTCCCCCATTTAGCCGTCACTAGAGCATTAACCATTGCAGAGATTGAAGGGATTGTAAATAAATTCGGCGATCAGGCGGAGAGGGCAAAGAGAGCCGGGTTTCAAGGGATAGAGTTGAATGCCGGCTCTAATCACCTACTTAATAGTTTCTTATCTCGGGCTTGGAATAAACGTCAGGACGCTTATGGTGTCGGCAGTCTGGAAAGCAGGGCTAAAATTGTTGTTGATATAATTAAGGAAGTAAAAAGACGCAACGGCAAGGACTTTGCCATTATCGCCCTTATCAATGGCGCCGAACCGGGATTGGAAAAGGGTATAACCCCTGAGGAAAGCCAGGGGATCGCTAAAATACTACAAGCTGCCGGTGCCGATGCTATTCATGTAAGGGCTGAGTTTTATAGCCGGCCCAAAGACCCGAGTAGGCGTGATAGCACACAGTTCCCCGATATAGCTTTTTATCCGGAAACCCCGTTTCCACTGGGAGGAGTCGTTGATGACAGCCATCACGGGGCAGGTGGGTGGGTGCCGCTCGGTGTCGCCGTTAAAAAGGTAGTCTCAATACCCGTCATTACCATAGGTAGGCTTGACCCTGAACTTGGCGAGGAGATACTTCGTCGCGGTAGGGCGGACTTCATTAGTTTCAACAGACGCCTGATGGTGGACCCGGAACTTCCCAACAAGCTTGCTGAAGGCAGACTGGAGGACATTCGCCCGTGCACCGGTTGTATCACGTGCTTTGATAATAATGAACATGGCAACCCTCCATTGTGTCAGGTGAATGCGGCTCTGGGAAAAGAAAAGGAATACGAAATTAAACTGGCTGAGAAAAAGAAAAGGGTTATGGTGGTCGGTAGCGGACCTGCAGGGATGGAGACAGCAAGGGTAGCAGCGTTGAGGGGTCATGAAGTAATACTCTATGAAAAAGAGCACAGATTAGGGGGCTCACTCCCCCTTGCTGCCATGGTAAAGGGGTTTGAACGGGAAGACCTCTTAGGTCTAGTTCGCTACCTTAAGACCCAGACGATCAAGCTGGGTGTGGAGGTAAAGCTGGGGAAAGAGGTCAATCGGTCAGTTGTCGAAGAGGTTAAGCCGGATGTATTGGTCATTGCTGCCGGAGGGACACATAATATTCCAGAGATACCTGGAATCGATAGGCATGGAGTGGTCACCAGCCGCGCTCTGCACCAGAAGCTTAAGGGTTTTCTGAGGTTCTTTAGCCCAAGGGTTCTGAGGTGGCTTACGAACTTCTGGATACCCATCGGGAAAAAGGTTGTCATCATGGGAGGGAATATACAGGGGTGTCAGATGGCTGAATTTTTGGTGAAGAGAGGTAGGAAGGTGACCATAATAGACACGGCTGAGGAAATTGGAGATGGGTTGTTAGAAGCTTTTATAAAGCCACACCTTCTTAATTGGTTAGATGAAAAAGGGGTAACCATGATGTCCGGGGTTACGTATGAGGAGATCACCGATCAAGGGCTAACCATTACCACTAAGGAGGGCAAGAGACAGACCATTGAAGCTGATACGATAGTAACGGCGCTGCCATTAAGGCCAAGCACTGAGCTTATCAAAAAGCTTGAGGGTAGCGCCAGTGAAATTTATGCCATTGGCGACTGTAGAAACCCTCATTTGATAGTCAATGCTATTGCTGATGGCTCGCGTATTGCACGTACTATTTAACCTTAAAGGTACATAAAAATATTCTCCAAATTATTTTCCTCTTTATCATGAATTGAACTATTGGGCTTCCCTAACGATGAATGACACGTCCAACAAACCTGATCTTAAGATCTAGATTTATCCCCCCTTGGAGGCACATCAATGGCCAGTATTAATAAATTCATGAAACTTCAAGAACACGGTTCTATAGGTTCAGTGCGTACCAAGAACAGGATTATAAAGAACGGTACGCATCTGTTCTATGATACCAAAGCTGACAGCGGCCATATGAATGATAGAAATATCGCCTTTTACGAAACGCTGGCTAAAGGAGGGGTGGGATTAATTGTCGCCACATCCGGCCCTCTCATTGATGGTGATGTTCCGGGGTTTCGTATTGACCGTGATGAATATATCCCTGGTTTTAGGAAGTTGGCTGACGCTATCCATCAGCATGGCTGCCCGGCCTTCATTCAATTGTTCCATTTGGGTCCGATGAGCCCCTTGTTTTTCAAGGCACCTGCGGGAGCAGCGGCTTCTTCCATTCCAAAAAGAGAATCACCAAGGCCGCTTTTTGAAGTCCCAAGAGAACTGACCATCCCGGAAATTCAGGATATTGTACAAAGGTTCGGCAATGCGGCTGAAAGAATTAAAAAGGCAGGATTCGATGGTATTGAACTCAATGGTGCTACCAATCACCTGCTCAATAGTTTCCTATCCCGTGCCTGGAATAGACGTCAGGATGATTACGGCTGCGGGAGCCTGGAGAGCAGAGTCAGAATCGTTGTTGAGATCATACACGAGATTAAGAGACGCAATGGACAGGACTTTGCGATCATTGCCCTTATTAATGGTGCTGAAGTTGGACTAAAACAGGGTATAACCCTGGAGGAGAGCCAGGGGTTTGCCCGCATACTGCAAGAAGCTGGTGCCGATGCCATTGAGGTTAGGGCCGAGTTTTATATGAGGCCCGAGGATAATCAGCTCCGCGACAGCACCCATTTCCCCGAGATATATTTCTTTCCTGAACCACCGAAGGTCTTGGGAACAAACATTGATGGAAGCCGTTATGGGGTAGGGGCCAGCATACCTCTCGCAGCCGCCATCAAGAAGGTGGTCTCGGTGCCTGTCATTGTCGCAGGCAGACTCAACCCTGAACTTGGGGAGAAGGCAATACGGCGTGGGATGGTGGACTTCATGAGCCTCAATAGACCACTATTAGCAGACCCTGAGCTTCCCAACAAACTTAGGGAGGGAAGAATAGAAGATATTGCCCCATGCACATCCTGCCTGACTTGTTTTGACTTTGGTGAGCATGCCCAGCCAGTGCATTGTCAGGTCAATGCCGCTTTGGGGAGAGAACGAGAATATGAGATCAAGCCAGGAAAGGTGAAGAAGAGGATTATGGTCATTGGTAGTGGCCCGGCAGGAATGGAGGCGGCCAGGGTGGCGGCGTTGAGGGGACACGACGTCACGCTTTACGAGAGAGAGCATACATTAGGTGGGTCACTCCCCCTTGCTGCTTTGGTAAAAGGGTTTGAAAGGGAAGATCTTCTCAGCCTAATTCGTTATCTCAAAACCCAGGTTACTAAGCTGGGGGTAAAGATCAATTGTGGTGAGGAGGTCAGTCAGTCTATTATTGAGAAGGTTAAGCCTGATGTGTTGGTTGTGGCTGCAGGGGGTACACATCATGTTCCGAGTCTACCCGGAATCGACAGGTTTAATGTGGTTACAGGTTGTAATCTGCACCGTAAGCTCAAGACCTATTTGAGGTTCTTTGGACCCAAGCTTCTTAGGTGGCTTACTAAATTCTGGATGCCCTTGGGGAAAAGGGTTGTGGTCATGGGTGGTGGGTTACAGGGTTGTCAGGTCGCTGAGTTCCTGGTCAAGCGAGGGAGGAAGGTGATCATTGTTGACACGGCCAAGGAGATTGGAGACGGGTTATTGGAAACACTGGTTAAACCGCATCTTCTCATGTGGCTCGCTGACAAAGGGGTGGCCATGATGGCCGATGTTAAATATGAGGAGATTACAGACAAAGGGTTGACCATCACTACCAAGGAAGGGAAAAGGCAGACTATTGAAGCAGATACGATTGTGACAGCGATGCCTTTACTGCCAAACACTGATCTCTTCAAAAGTCTGGAGGGTATTGTTCCAGAAGTCTATACTATTGGCGACTGCAGTGAGCCGCACCTGATCATAGATGCCATTGCTGACGGCTCGCGCATTGCACGTGTTGTCTAAACCTCTACTTGCTCCATCGAGCACCTACGAAACAATTTTTCTGTAACGCTTCATTGCCTTCCATAAAGAGAGCTTCGAAAAACCGCTTCTTGCTCTCTTGATTACATAGATTCCCTAAAAAGATTACACAGATTTTTCTTTATCTTCAATACATTTCTAATCGGCATAATCATTACATAATCCGTGTAATTAGAGATTTATAAGATTTTTCATAAATCTCATAGAAAGACTTGACAATGTTTCCTCATTGTGATACTTGAGTCTACTGTCAGGAATAAATTTCATTATATTAATAAAAAAAGTATTCTAATAAGAAACTTATAGTTGCTTATCAAATAATCCCTATTAATAAATTAGAAGGAAATGAATATGATTCAGGAAGAGGAATTGGGAAAAAAAATTAAAGAATATCGAATGAGTAAGGGGATCACTTTACAAGAATTGGCCGATAAAACCGGACTGACAAAAGGTTATCTATCCAAAATTGAAAATTCTGAGAAAGCCCCTCCTGTTTCCACTCTGATCAATCTCGCAAGAGCACTGAATATCAACATTTCGGAGATTTTTGGAGAAACAGGAGAAAGTATTCCCATCTGCTTAGTTAAGAAGTCCGGTAGGCGTATGATTGCGCGAGATGGATCCGTTTTTGGATATGCCTATCAGACATTGGCCCACAAATTTCACAACAAGCATATGGAGCCGTATTTTCTGACTCTTCCTCTTCACCCCAAAGAAAATGCCCTTTTTCAGCATAAAGGGGAAGAAATACTTTTCGTACTGGAAGGGACGATGAAATTCTTTCACGGAGAAAAAGAGTTTATCGTGGAAGAGGGGGATTGTATCTATTTTGACGGTAATATTCCACATTATGGTGTTTGTCAAAACAATAAAGAAGTAAAGTGTTTAATGGTGATTTACTCCCCAGAATAATTTACAGCTGATTTTGTTGATATGATGATTCTTTAGAATTTTGGTAACTCTTGGACAAAGGTTCAAAATAAAAATTAAGAGGAGGTATTTATTATGGGAAAAGTGAAGCTTTACGATTTGAGTCATCCGTTTGGTGACAAAGTTCCTTTATGGCCGTATTTTGCCGATGTCAAGATTGAGCGCATGCACTACCATGCCAAATCCGGTGTACTCTCTCAGGTGATTACAACCACGATGCACTGCACAACCCATGCTGATTCACCAGCCCACGTGTTTGAGGGTGGCATGTTCACTGATGAGATTCCCTTGGAGAAGTATTACGGCACTGGAGTCGCCGTGTCCATTCCGAAGAAAAAGTGGGAAAAGATTATGCCGGAGGATCTGGAGAAGGCACGCCCCAAGATTGAAAAGGGTGACATCGTCATGATTAACACGGGCTGGCACCATAAATACTCTGACAGCGTTGAGTATTTCTGCTACTCTCCCGGTCTTTACAGAGAAGCCGGAGAGTGGTTGGTGGCAAAGGGAGTGAAGTGTGTGGGTGTTGACCAGCAGGCATTGGACCATCCTTTAGCGACAGCTATTGGCCCTCATGGGCCAGGCCCGCTCAGACCGGATATCTGCGCCGAGTACAAGAAAGTGACCGGGCACGATGTTCTCCAAGACTTCCCTGAGTGGGAGCCTTGCCATAATCTGTTACTCCGCAATGGAATCATGGGCTATGAGAATGTCGGTGGTGACCTGGAGAAAGTAACCGGTAAGAGATGTACCTTTGCCGGCTTCCCCATTCGCTGGATGAAAGGCGATGGTTCAATAGTTAGAATAGTAGCCATTATGGATGAAGGAGACCAATAGAAAAATTAATGGCCAAATGGACAATTCTAATGGAAAAAGGAGGCGATCAAAAATGAATAAGGTCAGCCGCCGAAAGATCTAAAAGGTCCAGGATATGTTATGGCCGGCCGAGAAAGATTTTAAAAAGAGGGGAGGTGATATGGGGGAAGGAAATGAAATAAGAAATTGACTACATTATTAATAAAGTCATGGTTTAACAGGACTATTATAAGGGAAAGAAACTAAATTTCCGCACAATTGGGGTAATAAATAAACATAAATAAGGAAGGAGGAAATAACAATGAAAAAGATTATGGTAATTGCTTTGATGATCGTTGTGGGATGCGCACTGATTTCCAGCGGCTATGTGCAGGCAGAAGATGCACCCAAAGAAATCCTCATAGGCATCAATGCACCCCTGACAGGTATGCATGCGGGCTTCGGCGAGGGCAATGTGTATGGGGAAAAGGCGGCCATCCAGGATATCAACAAACAGGGTGGTATATTCGTAAAAGAGTATGGACGCAAGGTGCCAGTTAAATTTGTCATTGTCGACAACCAGAGCGACCCCAGAAAAGCAGGGTTCCTCGAAGAAGAACTGATTCTTAAGCATAAAGTACATTTTCTTGCGCCTCCTAATCAACCCATTCCTCTTGCGATTCCTGAGGCGATTGCAGCGGAGCGCTTTAAGAAGGTGCGTATCAGTGGCGGCACGCCCGAAGAACCCTGGCTCGCCGTGAGGAACGAATCTTCGCCCAAATGGGACCATAGCTGGACCTATACCCTGGCCATAGCTTCCCCAGCCCCGAAAGGTTCTGTCGTTGATAAACCTGGATATACCTGTATGGATTCGTGGCTGACTGTGCTAAATCAGTATAAGGAAAAAACAAACAAGCAGTTGGGGGTCTTTGCCTCAGACGAACCTGATGGAAGGGGGTGGTATGAAGTCATCCCTAAAGTGCTCAAAGATCAGGGACTCGTTCCTCACGTTGAAGACAATTTAGGCCTTTTCTCTCTCGATACCACTGACTTTACGACCATGATACAGAAGTGGAAGAGACTTAACATCGAAATAGTCTGGGGCAACGCTCCGGCGCCACTCTTTGGTACTATGTGGAGACAGTGTCGTACAATGGGCTTCAAACCAAAATTGGTTATTGCCACAAGAGCGGGCCTCTACTATGAAGATGTAAGCGCCTGGGGCGGTGACCTGCCTCTCGGTATTTCAGGAGAGGCTTGGTGGTCTCCAGCATTCGACGGCAAGGCGTGCACCGGCATTGGCGGAACAACACCGAAGAGTCTCTATGAGAGATGGCAGAAGGATACGAAGAAACCTTTGAATCCAGGCATCGGATGGGGCTATAACGGAATTCAGATCCTTGCCAATGCAATCGAGAGAGCCGGGTCGCTCGACTCTGAAAAGATGAACGAAGCCCTGAGTAAGACCGATATGAAGACGATATCCTCACCCCGTGTAGTGTTTGACCAGAACCACTCCGCACGCCTGCCGATCTTTTTCTCACAGTGGCAGAAGGTTGACAAACCGTGGAAGTGGGAATGCAAGGTTGTCATCTCCCAGCTCGATTTTCTGAAGGAGGAGGCGAAGCTGCTGTTCCCAATACCTTACAAATAACACCCACCTCACCCAACCCTCTCTCGTTCGAGGAGAGGGTTGGGTGAAGGTCTCGCTAGTAAAGGGAGAAAGATGAAAGAATCTATTTTTTCAGTCGAACGATTAGGCAAATATTTTGGAGGGGTGGTTGCCATTGCGGACCTGAGTTTTGAAGTGCAGGCTGGTGAGGCGCTCGGCTTCATGGGACCAAATGGGGCAGGCAAGACAACATTGATCAATGTCATATCGGGGGAGTTTAAACCAGACACCGGAACCATAAGATTCAAAGGCAAGAACATCGCAGGTCTTCCCCCGCATGAAATATGCAGCCTTGGCATTGGGCGAACCTATCAGATTCCCCTGCCTTTTGCCAAGTTGACCACCCTTCAAAATATAGCCGTAGCTGCAATGTACGGAGGTAGGCTTAGTAAGTCTGAGGCCGAGCAGGAAGCCGTCAGGATCATCGGCCTTGTCGGACTGGAAGACAAGAAAGAAAAGCGCGCTGGAGATTTGGAAGAGATATCCCTCAAGAGGCTGGAATTGGCCAGAGTTCTGGCTACCAAGCCGACGTTGTTGCTTATAGATGAGCTTGCCGGTGGCCTAACCGAGAGGGAAATCCCTGCCCTGTTAGACCTCTTGAAGGAAATAAGAGGCATGGGCATGACAATGATACTGATTGAACATGTCATGAAAGTAATGATGAATGCCGTGGATAGGATCATTGTGATGGATGAAGGTATGAAAATCGCGGAAGGCAAGCCGGAAGAGGTAATAGAAAATAGAAAGGTAATCGAAGCTTACTTCGGGTCTGATGAGAATGAAGAGGCAAAGGAATGAATGAGGGGGCCCAGCTAAGTGTTACCTCTATCGATGTCTTTTACGGTGGTTTTCAAGCCATCCATGAAGTATCTCTTAAAGTACAATCAGGCGAGATAGTCGCGCTTGTCGGTGCCAATGGTGCTGGTAAGTCCACTCTCTTGAATACGATCTCGGGCTTGATTCAGCCTGCTAAGGGGAGGATTGAATTTGAAGGAGAGAGCATTACTGCTATGGATCCTTCCCAAATAGTCGCTCTCGGTATCTCCCAAGTTCCACAAGGAAGAAGGATTTTCCCCGATATGACTGTACGGGACAATCTCGTATTAGGTTCATACAATCGGAATGCAAGGTTTAAAAAAGAACAGAATTTTGAAATGGTTTACAATCTCTTCCCTATACTAAAAGAGAGGAAAAAACAATTGGCCAAAACATTAAGTGGGGGAGAACAACAGATGCTGGCACTTGGGCGGGGTCTCATGTCAAGCCCAAAACTAATGCTTCTCGACGAGATGTCCCTTGGCCTCGCCCCGATCATTATCGGCAAGGTTTACAAGGCATTGCGGAAGATCAGAAAGAGGGGCATCACCATCCTCTTTATTGAGCAGAGTGTACGGCGAAGTCTTGAAGAGGCAGACAGGGCCTACATCATAGAGGCAGGACGTGTTGTCCTGAGTGGCAAGGTAGCCGATCTCCGGGAAGAAGAGGAGATCAAAAAGGCATATTTCGGCATATAGAGAGCTGTGACAACCAACTTCGCTCTCTTGATCAGAAAATTCATATAGGAATTTTCACAGATGGCTTCTGAAGTTTTGATTGACCTGTTAAATACCGTTGTGATGGGCATCTTATTGGGGGGGTTGTACGCTCTGATCGCCTTAGGGCTTTCCCTCGTATTCGGTGTCATGAAAATGATTAACGTGGCTCATGGAGATCTCATCCTCTTAGGCACCTATTTCGCCTATGGTATGATGACTCATTTGGGAGTCGATCCTATTTTAAGTCTCATCGCCGGAATCCCTCTTTTGTTTGTCATAGGTTTCGGTATTCAGAAATATCTGATGAGCCGGGCAATGGGAAGATCAATGGAAGCTCCGTTGCTTATTGCCTTTGGGATCTCCTTGATGCTTCAGAATCTTCAACAAATTCTATGGACCCCCATGTCCAAGGGTTTGACAACCTCTTATGCTCTTGAGAGCTTCGGTCTCGGCGGTATTAACCTCCCTCTTGCCTATCTGTTCGATTTCATTGCTGCTGTGATCGTGATGTTTCTTCTCAGTCAATTCCTCAACAGAACCTATTTAGGTAAAGCTATTACCGGCGCAGCACAAGATAGGACAGCAGCCCAGTTGATGGGAATAAATACAGGGCGGGTCTACGCCTTTGCGTTTGCCATTTCCATGGCAACCGCTGCTTTCGCCGGCGTATTCCTTGGATTAACTTTCCCTTTTACCCCGCAATCAGGGACCTCTTTTCTCATCATCGCCTTCGGCGTGGTCATTGTTGGTGGGCTGGGAAGCATGATAGGAACATTCCTGGGGGGCATCGTCCTTGGTGTGGCCCAAACCCTTGGCGGGTATTTCTTAGGTCCTACCTCTCAGATGCTTGTTGTTTATTGCCTGGTCCTCCTGGTATTGGCATTGCGGCCACAAGGCCTATTCGGACGTTAGGTGGATATATGAGCCAGTTCAGAAGGTCAATACCGTTGATTGTGATCATTGTGATGCTCGCAGCATTTCCCAAGCTGGGAGTCCCCGACGCCTGGATCTTATATATCCTCCTTTTCTTTGTGTACTTAGCGATGGCCAATATGTGGAATCTGCTCTGTGGCTATTCCGGTCTCATATCCCTGTGCCAGCCCGCCTTCATTGGGATCGCAGGGTATACACTGGTGCTGCTCGTCTGGGTCGGCGTGCCCTTCTATGTGGCGATCATTGCAGGAGGCATCGTGGCGGGAGCATTTGCTGTTCTCATATCTATTCCTGTATTCAGATTGAGAGGCATCTATTTCGCAATAGGAACACTGGTTGTTCCCGAGGCTTTAAGAATTCTATTTTTACTCTGGAGACCCGTAGGAGGGAAGCTCCATGGCGGGGGTGCTGGATACATGCTCCGGGGGATGAGTGGGGTTTCAGTAGCTCATTACTATTGGATGGCGTGTATTGTGGGAATTGGATCGTTTTTCCTTATGCGACTCATCTTACGCTCAAAACTGGGATTGGGGCTTGCAGCAATTCGTGAGAACGACAGAAGTGCCGCTAGTTCGGGATTGAATGTTTTCAGATTGAAGCTCTATTCCTTTGTCATATCTGGCTTTGTTACCGGAATCGCCGGCGCCGTCTTTTACCTCTATCAAGGATACATCGAGCCAGGCGCCGCCTTCACTATCCAGTGGACGATGATTCCGATACTCGCTACCGTCATAGGGGGAATAAGCACTGAAGAAGGGCCGATTATTGGAACGGTGGTCGTTGTGTTTCTTGATTTCCTGTTGGCCAGGTATGCTGGGATCAGCATGTTCATCCAGGGCGCAATCCTGGTCGGCATCATGCTGTTAGCTCCACAAGGTATCATGGAGATTGGTAAACAAATCAGGACTTATTTCTCCTGGTTGAGATGAACTAAGGACCTAAACAAAAAACCACCCTATAGAAGGAGGGTCACCATGCAAAAAGATCTTGTTTATTCTTTATCAGAATTGAAGGAAAAAGAGGCATTAGAAATGGTCAAGAGTCGATTGGAGGCGGGAGAAGACCCGCTTCGGATTCTTAATGATGCAAAACAGGCCATGGAAATTGTAGGCAAGCGTTTTCAGGATGGCACCTATTTCATCCCGGACCTTGTCTATTCAGGGGAGATTTTAAAGGAAATTTCTGAAATGGTTAAGCCAAAGATGACAAAGGAAGCGGAAAGCAAACGATTGGGGAAAGTCATTATAGGTACGGTAAAGGGTGATATTCATGATATCGGGAAAAATATTGTTACGTTCATGTTGGATCTGAATGGGTTCGAAGTATATGATCTTGGGATTGATGTCCCTGCAGAGAAATTTATTGAAAAGATAAAAGAAACCAAAGCCCCTGTTGCTGGTTTAAGTGGTTTCTTAACTATAGCCTTCGAATCAATGAAAGAAACGATCAGTGCGATAGAAAAGGCCGGCTTGAGAGATAAAGTAAAGATTATTATCGGAGGAGGAAATATGAATGAGGATATTAGGAAGTATGTTCAGGCTGATGCTTATGGTGTCGATGCAATGGCCGCAGTCTCTTTCGCTAATAAGGTAATGGCATCAACCACTAAGAACGCTTAACGACAGGAGGGGAAAAATGGGAAAAAATATTAACAGAGTACAGGAGAATTTGGAGGCATGGTGCTCCCCACCATTGGAATTCCCGAGTAAAGAAATCAAACAGGAATATAAAGAAAGGACAAAACGTATCGCCGATGCTATCCTGCTAAAAAAACCAGACAGGATCCCTCTCATGCCCATGTGGGAATTCTTCTATGCAAAATATGCGGGCTACACCTGTGAAGAGGTGATGTACGATGCAAAAAAGGCTGAGAACGCAGTTATCAAGACTGTTACAGAACTTCAGCCCGACGGATTTCAAGGTCCTATTTTCTTCATGACCGGCCCCGTGCTTGAGGCATACGACAGCAAGGATGTCCTTTGGCCTGGCCACGGTCTTCCCGTTGATCAGGCGCACCAGTTCGTTGAAGGGGAATACATGGAGGCAAACGAATATGAGGCGTTTTTAAACGACCCGAGCGACTTCATGTTGAGGTATTATCTGCCGAAGGTCTCAGGGAACCTGAAGGCTCTTGCCACGACGACCCCGATCCGGACCAACTTTGCCTATTTCACCAATTTCTCGGGGTGGGCCGGCTTCGGTACCCCAGAAGGCCTGAAGGCGCTCGACGCTATGCGCAATCTTGCCAAAGCCTCCTTCGAATATGTCACCTTCCTCGGCTCTGTCATTGGGAAGCTGGTCATGATGGGGTTTCCGCCGTGGTCTGGCTCCCTCACCGAGGCCCCCTTCGACGTCGTAGGTGACACCTTGAGAGGGACAAAGGGAATCATGCTTGATATGTACAGGCAACCGGCCTTGCTCAAGAAAGCATGCGAGAAACTGGTAGGCATCATGGCCGAGTACACCATATCCACCGCCCGGGCCAACGGCAACCATCCCATAGTTTTCATCCCTCTCCATAAAGGGACTGCTGCTACGCGTGATGGAAAGGGCGGATTCATGTCGCCTAAGCAGTTCGAGGAGTTCTACTGGCCTACACTGAGAGAGTTGATGGGGATTCTCATTGACAACGGGTTGGTACCGAACCTGCTGTGCGAAGGCGATTTCACCTCCCGTCTCGACATTGTCAAAGACGTGCCGCCAGGAACGTGTATCTTTCATTTCGAGCATATAGACATTCATAAGGCTAAGAAAGTGCTGGGAGACAGGGTTTGTATCCGTGGATGTGTTCCTATTCATATTATGACCTTAGGTACCCCCAATGAAGTCAGAGCAGCAGCAAAAGAACAGATAGATGTTTTAGGAGAAGGGGGAGGTTATATCATGGATGCGACGATGGCAAGTGAACAGATAAAGCCCGAGAACATGAAGGCCCTCATTGATGTTACGAAGGAATACGGGGTCTACAGGTAATCTTTTACCCCCCGTGCTAAAAATGGGAAGGAGGTATGTAACCATGGGGAAAACACCTGAGGAGCTTTACCAAGAAAGAGAAAAGAGGGTCAATGATGCTATCCAGTTGAAGGTGTCAGACAGAGTGCCTTTTTGGTTCCAAGATATCAGCTTTTTCCCCGCTAAATATACGGGGACAACTTCTCAGGCATTGATGTATGATGATTCCGTATTTATAGCTGCGTATAAGAAAACGCTTACTGATTTTGAGCCGGATATGTACTTTAATCCAGGCCATGCTCTCCATACTCCAGGAGATGCACTTGACATCATTGACTCCAAGCAAGTAAAGGTACCTGGCCGTGAAGTTTCCCCTTATCATACATTTCAATTTATTGAAGGGGAGTACATGAAAGCTGATGAATACGATGCGTTACTTAATGACCCTACGGGTTATACCATTAGCACGTATCTACCCCGAGTCCTGGGGACCATGGCGCCTCTTGCTACGCTTCCTCCACTCACAGGTCTTTTGCTTGGCTATTTTGGGCTGCCGTTGATATCTGTATTTGCTATACCAGGAGTTACTTCTGCGTTTGAATCTTTTTACAAAGCAGGGATGGCTATTGCGAGGCATAATTCTGCTGTGAGTTCACTCAATCAGGAATTAAAAGCCGCAGGGTTCCCATTGGCATGCGGGCAGATTACACTGACACCTTTTGATGTTCTTTCCGATACGCTTAGGGGAATGCGAGGCTTAATGCTGGATTTGTACCGGCAACCTGAGAAGGTTCTAGCTACTATTGAGAAATTATTGCCAATGTTAATTGGCCTGGGCGTATCTGGAGCAAAAATGAGCGGAACACTGCGAGTATTTATCCCCCTCCATAGGGGAGCGGATGGTTTTCTGTCCTTGAAGCAATTTGAGACATTCTATTGGCCAGGGTTGAAGAGGCTGATGCTGACCCTCATCGACGAGGGAATAACCCCTTGCCCGTTCTTTGAGGGAGACTACACATCGCGTTTGAAGTATCTTGCCGATCTGCCTAAAGGGAAAGTACTTGGACTCTTTGATGCGACTGATATTTTCAAAGCGAAGGAAATCCTGGGCGGTACGATGTGTATCTCAGGAATGATGCCTCTCTCCTTGTTGCAAGTAGGTACCCCAGAAAAAATTAAAGATTACGCCAAAAAGCTTATTGATGTCGTCGGTAAAGGGGGAGGTTTTATTATGGGCCCCAGAAGTGCGATGGATGAGTGTGACCCAGACCTTGTAAAAGTTTGGGTTGAGTTTACCAAAGAATATGGCGTATACCACTAACAGGTAACTCATACTTCTTTATACGGGAGCACATATGGAAAAAATTATTATCACTGCTGCTTTAACAGGAAATATCACCCTTCCAACACAAACACCCTATCTACCTCTCACCCCTCAACAAATTATTGATGAGGCGGTGAGGGCTGCAGACGCTGGGGCAGCCTCCGTGCACATCCATGGGAGGGATCCCAAAACCGCCAGACCCACGACGGAGCCGGCCGTATACAAGGAAATCGCTACTGGCATTAAGGCCAGACGCAATGTGATCGTCTGTGTCACTACGGGCGGCACAGCAGATATGACACCTGCACAGAGAGCACAGGTCGTACCTGCACTCAAGCCGGAGTTGGCAACGTTTAACCTGGGGTCCATCAACTTCTCAATCCATCCAATAGCCGAACGTTACAAAGATGAAGATTATAAGTTTCCATGGGAAAAAGAATTTGCAGTAGGCACCAAGGACTTTATTTTCAGAAATACATTTGGCGATATCGAGAAGCTCTGCCAGATAATGCAGGAGAACAACACCAAGCCAGAGTATGAAGCGTATGACGTAGGTCATCTATATAATCTGAATTTCCTTATCCGAAAAAACATCATCAAGTTACCCGTCTGGTTACAGTTTGTCACGGGGGTTCTTGGCGGGATCGGTTCCACTATAGAAGATGTAATGTACATGAAGCAAAGGGCGGATAGATTGATCGGGGCTGATCATTATAAGTGGTCAGTCATTGGTGCCGGATACCCAGCAGAATTCAATTTGGCCACTTTGGGCATTATGATGGGAGGACATGCCAGGGTTGGATTTGAAGACAATATATTTATTGAGAAGGGAGTTTTGGCCAAAAGCAACGCTGAGCTCGTAGAAAAAGTGGTCAGGATTGCTCGGGAGCTGGGAAGAGAAATAGCTACGCCCGACGAGGCCAGAAAAATACTTGGCCTAAAAGGTAAGGATCAGGTTAATTTTTAATGGATTGAAAAAGATATTATCACCTCATGCCTAGTTGAGGATATTTATCACAAAGTTTCTTACTATTCTGGAGGGGAAAAGTGTTAATTAAAAACATTGCTGTTGTCGGTGCGGGTTTAATGGGCCATGGTATAGCTCAGCTCTTCGCCGTAAACGGATATGATGTTGCCATGATGGATCTCAAGGAAGAATTCCTTTCATTAGGTTTAAAAAAAATCCAGTCGAACCTCTCCTCAATGGCTCAGCATGGCATCGGTAGTCAGGACGACATTAAATCAGCGTTGTCAAGGATCAAGACAACCTTGAGTTTAAAGGAGGCTGTTTCGGGTGCTCAATTCATCGTCGAGGCTGTCACAGAAAAGCTGGGATTAAAGCAGAAAATTTTCTATGACCTGGATTCCTTGTGTCCCCCTTATACAATCTTGGCAACCAATACTTCAGTCATTAGTATCACAGAGATTTCAAAAGAGGCTCGGTATAAGAATCGGATCTTGGGTACCCATTTCTGGAATCCACCCTATCTTATCCCCTTGGTTGAGGTGGTCAGAGGGGAGGAGACATCGAGCGAGACGGTGGATGTCACTTTTGATCTCTTAAAAAGGGTGGGAAAACACCCCGTAAAGGTCAATAAGGATGTTCCCGGATTTGTTGGCAACAGACTTCAGCATGCTCTCTGGAGAGAGGCCGTCTCTATTGTGGAACATGGAATCGCCGACGCAGCCACCGTAGACGAATGTATCAAGTTTGGATTCGGATTAAGATTGCCGGTATTGGGGCCTTTGGAGAATGCGGATATGGTCGGTCTTGATTTGACGTTAGCCATTCATGATTACATTCTGAAACATCTTGAGTCCTCTCCAAAGCCTTCCCCCTTCTTGAAAGAAAAGGTCGAGCATGGAGAACTTGGCTTTAAGACAGGCCAAGGCTTTTATCAATGGTCACCAGATCAGGCCAAAGAAACCCAAAAAAAACTTGAGAATTATCTTCTCGAATTGATCGAGGGCAGGAAATAAGTTTAGATTGGAAACTACAGAATTCGAGCAAACAAGGAGGTGATCATTGTCAGGAATTTAAAAGTCAAATCGACAACGAGATGTTTGTCAATATCAAAAAATTCTATTCCATAAGGAGGAATGCTATGAAACGAAAAAGATGGACCGTCATGATGTTCAGTATTTGTTTGATACTCATGTTGGCATTTGTTCCCGCTTATGCCCAGCCTGCGGCTCCCAACACGATTAAAATTGGTATTCTGGTTTCCTTTACTGGGCCAGATGCCATGATCGGAAAGCCAGCAAAAGATGGCTACGAAATGGCAG
>Ga0256868_10000672_pt1 | contig 19547 bp, 18 predicted proteins | sample RVTome_13_FD_187341 | JGI IMG/M metagenome (GOLD analysis project Ga0256868, IMG submission 187341) | Soil microbial communities from uranium-contaminated site in the Upper Colorado River Basin, Wyoming, United States - RVT92D227 HiSeq ...
GAAAATTGAAGCTCACTCAGTCTTTTGATATCCTCTTCTCCTCTTCTCCACTTCAAATCCGGGTTCTTACGAAGCGTCCCAAACCCAGAACATGGAACATCTGCCAAAATTCGATCGAATCTCAATCCCTGGGAAATGGGTAAGGATTGAGCTGCATTTCCCCTGATGGTTTTGATAATCTTTATTCCCAATCTTTGTGATATCTCTTCAATTAAGGCTAACTTCTCCTGATTAAGGTCCAGAGCAAAGATTTCTCCTTGGTTCCCCATCCTTTGAGCGATATGGGTGGTCTTCCCACCTGGAGCTGCACAGGCATCGAGGATTCGTTCTCCAGGCTTCGGGTCCAGAATGGCGATGATCAATTGAGAAGCTTCATCCTGAATGATATAAAGCCCTTCTTTTATAAATGGAAGTTCTGAGGTGGGCGGAGGATCTTGCAGCCCAATCCCCTCTTCTGAAAAATTGGTCGGAAATGGTTTTAACTCCTTTTCATTCAACTTTTCAATGAGATCTTCACGATTTATCTTTAAGGTGTTCGTTCGAAGTGTCAGGGAGGAGATCTGATTGTTAAACGTACAGATCTTGATGGTTTCTTCGACACCCATTTCCCTCACCCATCTTTGAACTAACCAGAGAGGATGTGATTGGACAATAGAGATCTGAAGTGCCGGATCTTCTTTAATATCTGGATAACGGATTTCATCTTTTTGTCGGAGGGTTGAGCGAAGAACAGCGTTGACAAAACCTGCTCCTTTCTTTCCACGGATCCCCTTAGCCAATTCTACAGACTCATTGACTGCTGCTGAAGCTGGGGTCCTGGATAAAAAAAAGACTTGATAGAGCCCAAGGCGAAGGATATTGAGAGCTTCTAATTCAATTTTATTAATGGGGATTTTTGAAAAATGGCGGATCACCCAATCGAGCCTCCCTTTCCATCGGATAACCCCATAAGTCAATTCTGTGAGGAAAGCTCGATCGATCGAAGTGAGATATCTGTAGCGTTTGAAAGAATCGGTGAGAAGTCGGTCAGGGTGGAGAGCGGTCTTATCAACCCGATTTAGGATATCGAGGCAGATCGCCCTTGGACTTTTTTTTCTCAAAACCTTCCTGTTCTCGCCATCTCCTCAAGTCTGGCGATACGGTCTTCCATGGGTGGATGGGTGCTGAAGAGAGAAAGAACCCCTTTTCCTCTTAATGGATTGACAATGAACATATGGGCAGTGGAAGGGTTTGCCTTCATGGGAATCCGCTGGGCTGCGACTTCCAACTTTCCTAAAGCTTTTGCCAATGAAAGAGGATGGCTGAGATGGGCTCCACCCTCATCTGCCAAATATTCCCTTGATCGGGAAATAGCCATTTGAATCAGCATCGCTGCAAATGAAGCAACGATAGAGAAGAGGAGAACAAACAGAAAATTACCTCCGCCTCTTTCATCATCATCTGATCGCATCCCTCCGAAAATGGCCCCCCACTGGGCTACCCGGGCAAGCATGGTGATAGCGCCAGCAATCGTGGCAGCAATCGTACCGATTAAGATATCCCGATGCTGAATATGGGAAAGTTCATGCCCGATTACGCCCTTCAATTCCTCTTTCGATAAAATTTTCAAAATACCCGTGGTCACAGCAACAGCAGCGTGTTCCGGATTTCTTCCTGTTGCAAAGGCATTGGGAGTATCGTTTTCCATGATATAGACCCTTGGCATGGGAAGGCTGGCCTTATTCACCAGCTCGCCAACGATCTGGTAAAGCTCTGGAACCTCACCCTGAGAAACCTCTTTTGCTCTATACATCCGAAGGACGATCTTGTCACTATACCAGTACATGATAAAATTCATCAGGGCGGCAAAAATAAAAAAATATATTGCCCCGTTCCTCCCTCCGATCACGCTCCCCACCAAGATAAGAAGAACCGTTAAAACCAACATCAAAATGAATGTTTTAAATTGATTCATGAACAGAACTACCTCCTTTATTGTCCATAAATATAATTATAAACCCTTGCTTTGTCAATTATTAACCCCCTCTTGAAGGTGTGAAAAAATTCTGTTAATCGGTCGGGCAAGGATACCTCCAAAGTTTTATAAATGCGGTCATTTTAGGTAGCAAAGGTAACAAAACAATATAACTAATCAACTCTTATTAAGTTTTTCATCTTCAGTAGTTAACAGATAGAGATACCGCTATAAAACTTTTCCGATATCCCTGCCCGCCCTCTTGCACATAAGGACAATTTTTTCACACCTTCCTTTAATAATGAGGGGATTTAGGTTCGAGGAAGTCTAAAATTGCATTCCTCACTTTCTGAATATCCACTTTGGTATTGATGCAGGGACCATTTGGCCTCTCATTCAGGATTCCGATCACTGGAATCGGATAGCTGTCCTGGATCCCGCTGGTCAGATCAAGTTCACAGGCCACTGCCACGATGGCTTCTGGCATGTTCTCTACGATGATTCTTCTGGCCAAGGTTCCTCCGGTCGCCACTGCGATTTTCACCTGAAATTGATCGGAGAGTTCAATCAAATCTTTAATTTCACACTTCCCACAACCCTCGCAATTTTTCACATTTCCTGTGATTCTGATCTGACAATCGAAATCCTGAATACAGTGGGGAAGGAGAATCAATAATTTATTAGGCCGAGTCCGATGATGGTTGGATCGGACAAGATGGTTATTCAACTCGATGAACGATTGTTGAACTTTCTCTTTTGAAACCCCAACCAACCTTCCCATTAAGATCATGAAGGGGAATAACACCTTGGCCACAATCCCCCTCAGTTTATGGGAGAAGAAGAAATCCTTTCCGCTGAAAATGGTAAAGACGAGGAGGAGCCCTCCTGAAAGCATGAGAAAAACCAAAACCACAAGGACAAGGGTGAAGAAGAAAGGAAGGGAGGAATGAATGTTCTTCAACCCCACCATCGGGACATACCAGAGCAGAAAGATGAGCAAGAATAGGATCAAACAGGTAAAAACCAATAGCCCGATAAAGACTCTTTTCTTGGGTTTAATATCCAAAATAACCTCGTGAGTTCAGAGTTATTAGTTCGTAGTTCGGAGTATTTATATATTTTTTACTCCGAACTCAACGCTCCGAACTCTGAACTAAGTTAATGAAAGACTGTTCCCACAGGTATAGGATGCCCCAAAAGAAAATCCCGGATGATCATCCTCCTCCTGCCCTCTAATTGAACTTCTTTGATGAGAAAGGAATCCTTTCCTGTCTCTATTTCGATGAAATCCGATCCCACCCAGACCACTGTTCCTTCCTTTCCTGTGGGCTTCCTTTCCCTTGTTTCTCCTTTATAAATTTTAAGCATCCGATCACCCCAATTTGAAAAGGCTCCAGGCCACGGATTGAAGGCACGGATTTGACGATCAATCTCTTTCGCCCCCTTTTTCCAATCAATGTGTCCATCCTCTTTTTTAAGAGGAGGGGCATAAGTTGCCTTTGAATGATCCTGTGAAAAGGGCCGAATATTTCCTGCCTTCATTTTTTCAAGAGTCTCTAAAAGCAATTGAGCTCCCAAGGAGGCCAATCGATCTTGGAGTATTTCACAGGTTACCTCATCACCCATTGGAATCTCTCTTTGTAAAAGGATATCTCCTGTGTCCATGCCCTCATCCATCATCATTGTGGTCACACCGGTCACTTTCTCCCCATTCAGGATCGCCCAGGCAATTGGAGCGGCTCCTCGATATTTAGGAAGCAAGGAGGCATGGACATTGATAGCTCCATATTTTGGAATGCTTAAAATGGACTTTGGTAAAATCTGACCATAGGCTACTACAACAATGATGTCCGGTTGAAGATCTCTTATAATCTCCTGAAAAACTTCTCCCTTTGCCTTCTCGGGTTGAAGAGGAATGAGGTGATGTTGAAGACTAAGTTCTTTTACCGGGGAAAGTATGACCTTCCTCCCCCTTCCCTTCTCCCTGTCTGGCTGAGTGACAACACTGACCACTTCATCGGATCCCTTTAAAATGGCCTTCAGGGTCGGTATGGCAAAGGATGGAGTTCCAAAGAAAACGATCCTCCAGGTGGGCGCATTCAATCTTTCTCTTCCTTACGTTTTTCTCTCTTTAACTTATTCCGATAAATCTCTCTCTTCAACTGACTGACTCTGTCTAAGATAAGAATACCGTTAATATGGTCAATTTCATGTTGAAGCGCAATGGCCAATATCCCATCCCCTTTGACCTCAATTTCCATCCCTTCGGGAGACCATCCCCTGGCATAGACTTTTTCTTTCCTTTTCACATTCTCCAGGCAATCTGGGATACTCAAGCATCCTTCCTCATGGTCAATTTCCCCTTCTTCAGAAATAATTTCGGGGTTTATCAGGGCGAAGAAGTTGTGTTGGGGGTCAATTGGACTGACATCAAGAACGATCACCCTTCGGGGAATTCCAACCTGACAAGCGGCCAAACCAATCCCCCCAGCTTCATACATGGTCTCTCTCATGTCATTAATCGTTTTTTTCACTTCCTCATCAATCTGGCTTACGGCCTCAGACCTTTTCCTCAAAATGGGGTGAGGAAATTTGAGGATTTCTAAGACTGCCATCTCCTATGACCTCCGAAATTTACCTAGAAAATAATAGGTTTCGTCTCGCGGTAAGGGTAACGATGCCCGTATCGTCCATCGGTTATGTTGTTCGCCTGCCTGCGCGAAGTCCCGCTTTGCAGGACGAAGGCAGGTCTTAAGAACTTGACGTAACCCTCTGACGCTAAACGAAACGGGCCTCGTAACCGTAACCCTGGAACACCCTCATTGTTCGAGGGTGAGGAACCCGTCATGAATGATTTCTCTTAATATAGAATAACATAAAAAGAGAGAAAATGGCTAACAGAATACCGATTGCCTGGGAGGTGGAAAGAAGATCTTCAAACAAAAATCCCCTTGGGTCACCTCTTAGGATTTCAATGAAAAAGCGAGTGACCGAATAAAGGAAGAGAAAGAGCCAGAAGATTTGACCATCGAAAGTTTTCCTTTTCTCCATCCAATTTAGAAAGAAAAAAATGGCTAAGCCGTTGGCTGCATCGTAGAGTTGGGTGGGATGAAGTGGAACATTTAACTTGGCTAAAGAGCTCGGATTTTTAAAGACGACTGCCCACGGCAGGGAAGTCTCTTTTCCATAACAGCACCCGGCGAAAAAGCAACCTATCCTGCCAAAGGAAAGACCCAAAGCAATCAGAGGGGATATCAGATCAGCCAGTTTCCAGATAGGCAACTGGTGCCACCTCATATACCAGAGTGCAACCATGACTGCAAGGATGAGTCCGCCATAAAAAACCAATCCTCCTTCCCATATTTTAAAGATCTGCATTGGGTGTTGGCGATAAGTATCGAAATTGATCAAGACGAATAGCAATCTTGAACCAATGAGGGCTGATAAAACCGTGTAGAAAAAGAGATCTGCCACATTTTCAAACGAAATCAATATATTTGCTTTTTTAATTTTCAGGACGGCAAGAAATGCGGCTATGGCAAAACCCAGAACGACGAAGAACCCATAAGCATAAATGGTGAATCTGCCTATTTGAAGCAGGATGGGATACATAGTTCTGAGTTAGGAGTTCGGAGTTAAGAGTTATGAGTTATAAGTTATGAGTTAAAAATTACGAAAAACTCTTCAGCCTCTTTTTGTCTTTTTTCAACAATTCTAAGGCCATCAACCCGATGCCGATACAGATGGCTGAATCCGCGATGTTGAAAGTAGGCCAAGGATTGAAGATATGCCATGGGAGAAAGGAAAGGTAAAATTGGAGAAAGTCGACCACCTCCCCATATCGAAGACGATCAATGAGGTTTCCAATGGCGCCACTCAAAATGAGGGAGAATGAGAGAGCAAGCATTCTTTCATTCTCCTTTATTTTAATAAAGAGAAAGGCAATGGCACCAATGGCGATCAGGGAGACGGCCACAAAGAGCACTGAACCGAATCCACCCTTCTCTCCCCCGAAGATTCCAAAAGCGCCTCCTGTGTTCCTCATATGGGTAAGATTGAAAAACCCTTGGATCACCTCCACCCCTCGATAAAGAGGTAATTTCTGGACAACCAAGTATTTAGTCCACTGGTCCAGAAAGAGAACCCCGACACAGAAAATCAAAAGGACCCAATATTTTCGTCTCATCTATGGCAGTCCTTTAAAAAACAAATCGCATAGAGCCTAACGTAAACCCCGTTAGAAATTCCAGTCGTTCGACCCAGAGGCTCTCGACGGGCGGGGCACTCGCCACGCAAGCGCTGGCGAAGCAGGTTAAACCCTGCCGGAATTATTTAGAATGTAATCCCGCCATAGCGGGACTGCAAAATAACGGGCCTTCGCCGCGCCGAAGTGGCTCTGGCTACGCAGGCGGGGCATTATTTCTAACGGGGTAAACATTTTTGATCTCTTTTTTTGCGCTTTGCGCCATGCGCTAGGCGCTTTGCGTAATGGCCTCGACACACCTTTGGCAGACGCCTGGATGCTCTGGATGACGACCTACACTCACATCATAGTTCCAACATCGGTCGCATTTTTTCCCATCTGCCCGGAGTACTTCTACCTTCACCTCTTTTTCTTCTTTTGTCCCGCTCGAAGCGGGATGAAGGGTGACCGAGGAGACAATAAAGATTGACTTCAGCTCTTTTTCATAGGATGCAAGAAATGAAAAGACCTTTTCGGGAAGATGGAGATGGACCTGCGCATCCAACGAAAGGCCAATCTTTTTATCCTTACGAGCCTCTTCTAAGGCCTTGGTCACGATTGCTCGAATTTCCCAGATCCGCTCCCAGTGTTCGTAAAGGAGATCGTCCAAATATTCACTTTTTACTTCAGGAAACGATGTGAGGTGAACACTTTCTTTTTTACCCTGCTCTTGAGGAATGTACTTCCAAACCTCTTCCGTGGTGAAAGGAAGAATAGGAGCCATGAGGTTGGTCAGAGCATTTAAAATCTCATAAAGAGTAGTTTGGGCCGATTTCCTGCCTTGAGAATTGGGTGAAAACGTATAAAGCCGATCCTTCAGGATATCAAAATAGAGGGCACTCATCTCAACCGCACAGAAATTCTGGACACTATGGTAAACGACATGGAACTCAAAACGCTCATAAGCCTCTCGAACCCTGGCAATAAGTTTCTGAAGGTGATTGAGGGCCCATCGGTCTATTTCATGGAGTTCAAAATAAGGAACCCTGTCTTTCTCAGGATCGAAGTCATAGAGGTTCCCTAAAAGAAATCGGAAAGTATTACGAATTCTAAAATAGGCATCGGCCAACCGTTTCAGGATCTCATTCGAAATCTTAATATCATCCCGGTAGTCCTCTCCTGCAACCCAGAGTCTCAGCACATCTGCCCCCAATTGCCCGATGATCTCTTCGGATGAGATCACATTCCCTGCGGACTTGGACATCTTCTTCCCCTCACCATCGACAAAAAAACCATGGGTGAGGACAGAAAGGTAAGGGGCACAACCCCTTGTCCCTACAGAGGTCAGGAGAGAGCTATGAAACCATCCCCTGTGTTGATCACTTCCCTCTAAATAAAGACTGGCTGGGAATTCAAGGTCCCTCCTTTTCTCCAAGACAGCCGCATAGGAAACTCCTGAATCAAACCAGACATCCAGAATGTCCATTTCCTTTATGAAATCTTTTCCCCCACATTGAGCACATTGGGCATTTTGGGGTAAAAGGTGATTGGTCCCTTCTTCAAACCAGATGTCCGCTCCTTTCTCCTCAAAAAGTCGAGCCACATGATCGATTGTCGCTTGATTGACCAAAGGTTGTTTACAGTTGGAGCAATAGAAGACAGTGATTGGGATCCCCCAGGCCCTCTGTCTGGAGACACACCAATCGGGCCTGTTCTCAACCATTCCATAGATCCGATCCTTTCCCCAGGGCGGGATCCAGGTCACTTCATTGATCGACTTCAGGGCATTCTGCCTTAATCCCAATTTATCCATCGAGATGAACCATTGCTCTGTGGCCCGAAAGATGATCGGGTCGTTGGTTCGCCAACAATGAGGATAAGAGTGAACCATCACCTCCTCTTTGAGGAGCGCCCCCACCTCTGCAAGCTTCTTGTTCACCGCTTCGTTGGCATCAAAAACGAATTGTCCTGAAAAGTAAAGGACATCTTTTGTGAAACGGCCATCACCATCGACAGGACTATAAATCTCCAGACCGTATTGGACCCCACTTTCGTAGTCCTCTTGACCATGGCCAGGTGCTGTATGGACGCACCCCGTTCCTGTGTCCAAGGTCACATAGGAGGCAAGGATGATGAGCGAATCCCGGTCGAGAATGGGATGTCGGCATTTGAGCCTCTCTAATCTCTTGCCTGGAAATTTTTCCAGCACCTGATACTGCCGAATCCCAAATTTCCCCATCACGCTTTCTAACAGTTCCTCTGCCAAGATATAAACTTCACCACCTACATCCACGGCCACATAAGTAAAGTCTGGATGGAAGGCAATCGCTAAATTGGCCGGGATCGTCCAAGGAGTGGTGGTCCAGATGATGACAGATACAGGTTTTCCTTTCAGACTGGGGAATATATCCCCGATATCCCCCCCACCCTCTGGGGGGGAAGGGTGGGATGGGGTGGAAACCATTTTGAATTTCACATAGATCGAGGGTGATCGATGGTCCTCGTACTTTACTTCTGCCTCCGCCAAAGCTGTCTTGCAGGTGGGGCACCAGTGAACTGGTTTCTTCCCTTTATAAACCGAGCCGTTCAGGAGGAACTTTCCAAACTCCCTGACAATCGTCGCCTGATAAGCAAAATTCATTGTCAGATAGGGATTTTCCCACTCACCAAAGACTCCAAGGCGTTTAAATTCTTCTCTTTGAATTCCCACAAATTTGGCGGCATAATCCCGGCATTGTTTCCGGATTTCAACAATGGAAAGATCTCCTTTTTTAGAACCAAGGCTTTTCTCCACCTCATGTTCAACGGGCAACCCGTGACAATCCCAACCTGGAACGTACCGGCTGTCGAAGCCAGCCATAAACTTCGATTTCACAATAAAATCTTTCAAGACTTTATTCAAAGCAGTCCCGAGGTGAATGTGCCCATTGGCATAAGGCGGACCATCGTGAAGAATATATTTCATCCTTCCTTTCGCCGCATCGGTAATTTGACGGTAGATTCCCTTTGCCTCCCACAATGCCAATATCTCGGGTTCCCTCTTAGGGAGATTGGCCTTCATGGGAAATTCGGTCTTAGGGAGATTCAAGGTGTGACGGTAATCCATTGCCTTCCCTTCCTATTTAAAATCATCTTCTGTTAACTTTTCCTTCTCATTGAATAAAAATTAAGAATCCTTTATTTTTAAGGTTATTTTAATAACATAAAAACAAGAACTTAGCAATCCTTTAACAGAGAGCCAAGAAATACTTCACGCTCTCTTGATGACGCAGATTCCAAAATAGGATTTTACAGTTTTTACTGATTTTTCAATACATTTCAGTTCAGTGTAATTGGTTCCTAATCGGTGTAATCAGAGATTTAGAACTTTTTCAGAAATGTCTTTAATAATTTGGAGGTTCCAATGAAGATGAATAAAAAAAGGAAAAAAGTTATCCACCAATGGCCGAAAAAAAGAATCCTTAATAAAAAATTGAGTTCCATTTTAGAAGGAGTTCCCAAGAACTCCCCTGCCCTCTCCCAGGCCTACCAATTGACCCAAAAAGCCTCCCAGGTGGGATTTGATTGGCCAAATATCGAGGGGGTGTTGAAAAAAATGGATGAAGAAAGGAAAGAGTTGAAAGAAGCCCTCTCCCAACGAAAAAGGAGAAGGATTGTTGAGGAGATCGGAGATCTCCTTTTTGTGTTGGTAAATGTTTCGAGGTTTCTTAAAGTCAATCCAGAAGAGGCATTGAAAAAAACGTCAGATAAATTTATCTCCCGATTTCATTATATTGAGTCGTCTCTCCGCAAAGAAGGGAAATCCTTCCATCAGTCTAACCTGATTGAAATGGATAAATTATGGGAGGAATCAAAAAAAAGAGGAGTTAAGAGTTATGAGTTAAAGAAATTTAGGAATGATAAATTGAATTCAAATTCATAAATTGTATTAGATGAGGAATTCAGCGATATTGATATTATATTCATTCGGATCAAGGGTCTTGACGATACTCCTCCTGAAATCCTTGTTCATCTCATCCATCTCTCTCAGGTCCACCACCTTCCCTTTCCTATATTCTCCATCACTGTAATAAAGGAGGCAAACCTTAGGTCGATCGAGCAGCTCTGTATCTTCCTGGATCTGGGTGACAATCCCCATTTCATTGGTATTTAATAAAACCAAGGTCCCAAGGGGAAAGATCCCGATCATATTGATGAAGACTTTGACGAGGGCGGGATCGAAGTCTTTTCCACTCCGTTCTAACATGATTCCCAAGATCTTTTCGGAGATATAGGGGAATCGATTATACACCCTTGGCCTTACCAACGCATCGTAAAAATCAGCAATAGCGATGATCCTCCCCAATAAGGTGATTTTTCTCTTTCGTGCGAGTTTCGGATATCCGGTTAAATCGTATCTTAGGTGGTGCTCAAATGCGGCATCAATCATCCGGGTAGAGAGTCCTCCCCATTCCTTCATCCTCATGACAATCTCTGCTCCTACTATAGGATGAGATCGTATGATCGCCCATTCTTCAGGTGACAACTTTCCAGTCTTGTTAATAATCTCTCTTGGAATTTGTGTCTTTCCTATATCGTGGAATAAACCCGCCATGCCTAAGTGGGAGAGGTGTTTTTTAGGAACCCCAATCCTCTGGCCCAAGGCGATCGCATAAATAGCCACATTTACCGAATGATTGAAGGTGTATTCATCATAATTCTTAATATTCGCCAAACCCAATAAAGTTGACTCATCTTGCAGAATGGTGTTGACAGCATTCTGCATGAGACGTTTGGCTTTTCGGATATTGAGCGCCTTTTGTTGATTGATGCTCTCCACCATTTCTTTGACTAAGCCAATGGATTTAAAATAGACTTCTTTTGAAAACTTCTTCTGATCATCAGAATCAACATAGATTTCCTCATCCTTATAAAATTCCAATTTGGCGACATCGAAACCTTCAATGTCTCGATTCTCTAATTGTCTCTTGACGTATAAATAATTGCTCTCATTATTCTCTTCGAGTCCTGAGAGGAGGTAAATGATGGTTTTAAGCTGTTCTCCACTAACCTCTGCCAAAAATTCAAGTTCTCCGATCCACCGTTTTCTCATTTCTTGCCAAAACCCTTTAAAGATAGCATACTTGTCGGCACTTACAGGGATCCGAATATTGTTGAAAAAGAAATTATCTCGAACGATTTTCAGGAAGAGGTTCCCTTCCGATTGCAGGATGCCATTGATCACCTGAAGACATTCCTGGGTGAGTCGATCGATGAGGACGTTCTTCCGATCATAAATCGTGGTCCCCTTTAACAGGCGATAGAACTTGGTGATAAACTCTGTTCCGAGTTTAATAGGAAGATGTTCGTGGTCAACGGAGTGTTTTATCTCTGCTATCAAATTCTCGACTCCTTAGGGGCCTGCTGAAAAAGTAATTTTAATCAGGCTGCTCAAAAATGCCCAGATGCAAGGCGCCCGAAATCCTGAGGAGTGAGGCGTACTTGGATGTACGCCGCAACGACAAAGGATGAGGGCAACGCCGCAGGTGGGCGTTTTTCAGCAGCCTGTTAGGGAGACGGACTCCTCAATGCCTGTAGGCAAGCATTCCGGATGGATTCTTCTTTTGAATTCTTCCCTTCCTCTAAGATCGCCATTGCCTCTGGAGTTCCAATCATGGCCAGAGCATTGGCAACTTCAATTCGAACCTCATCTATCTTCCCTCGACCAAACCAACTCTTTCGTTCCAATAGCTGTTGGAGAATAGGAATCGCTTCATTGGAGCCTACCATTCCGATTGCATTTAAGAAGGCTTTTATCTCTACGGGTTCCCTTTTATTAAAATCCTTCGATTGTACGACTTCTAAGAGGGGAATGAGACCTGCTTTTTTGCCCACTTTGCCCAAGTTAACGGCAGCCATACAACGGATACGGACATCATTTTCTATGAGAGCCTTCACCAGTAATCCAGTGGCCTTCGAACCCCCTATGAGTCCCAGTGCCTGGACTGCCTCTCTCCTCACCCGAATCTCCTCATGATTGAATGCCTTTAGGATATAAGGGAGGGACTGCTCTTTTCCAATCCGGCCCAGGATATAGACGATATTTCGGACGAGAAACCACCGCCGATCATCGATAAAAGGAGTGAACAATTCGATGGCATTCTTCCCAATTTCAGAGAGGGCATCACAGAATACCCTTCTGGCCTTTGAATTTCTTAGTTCTCCCAACAATTTGATTAAGGGGTTGATCGAGTTCTTTTGAAGAAGTAAGAGATAGGCGTTGACATCTTCCAATCGAACTTCTTCCCTCTCCAGAACCTTTCCAATCCGCTCAATTCGAACCTCCTCACCTGCCTCCAGGACGATTCTTCGGATACTTTCAATCTGCCAATCCTTCAGGTCATATGTTTTGAGGGTGATATTCACTCTTTTTAGCAGATCGGTCGCTTTGGTAAATTCACCAATGGTTAAAAAGGCATCTAATATTTTTATTATGATATTGACAGCATCTTGAAAGGGCTCGCTCTCTTTTTCCAAGGCCAAAATTTCAAGGAGGATATCCAGGACATTGAATACAAAGGTCGGGTCAACCTCGGCTTCGACATCCCTTCTCAAGCCTTCGACTTCTTCTGGGGTGAGAAAATAGACACTTCGATCTGAAACAAATGGAGGAAGCTCCTTGATTTCCTTGGATAAGATATGATCCAAGTTGATCTCTTCTTCAGAACCTTCTTCAAAGAGGTCCACCTGTACTTGGTAACCCATGGGTTTAAAAACCAAATTTTTCCTGAATTGATCGACATTTCCTGGAATGACGATCGGGGTCTCCTCTAAGAATTCATCCGTCGCTAAAAAACTGATGTGCGCAAAATCTTTTTCCCACATTAAAGTGACGATATCATCCTCCAATTGGTTGATATGATCTGTCTGCTTGAGAATATCAACAAATCCCTGAACTTCCCACTCCTCCAGGTCTTTCATGAACCGGATTTCCCTCAACCCATCTTTGTAAAGGAGAAAGGCAAGACTCGTCTTCACATCCCTATTTTCATATAAGATCTTCCCTTTAAAAGAAAGATCGTATTCTCCAACCTGAAGGTTGAAGGAAAAATATTTATTTAAGAAAAATTGGAATTTCTTGAGAAGTTGTTCTCGAAATCCTTTGAGGGTGGGGTTGTCCTGAGGATAAAATCGAAATGCCTTAATCGCTTTGATGAAAGCGCTGGTTAAATCTCGAGCGAGAAGGAACTCCTCATCCGTCTCTACTCCCTCGATCAACGGCATCTCTGAACTGAGATCAAGAGCCTTTTTGTCTGCTGAAACCTCTTCTGGCATAAGCTCCCTTATCGAAACCTTATAAAATATCTTTATGGATTTCATAGGATTTGTCAATATTTTTTTTAGAGAGCTCTGAAAAAGCTCTGAAATCCCTGTAATCCTCTTTAGAAATCTGTGCAATCAAGAGAGCGTATAATATTTTCCCGAAGCTCTCTTTTATCTCCCCCTTGATCAATTCATCAATAGATGATATTTTTAAACTATTTAATGACTTGAAAAAATAAATATGCCTCCTTCTCCCAACTCTACCAAAGGTACACTCTATATCGTCTCCACTCCCATTGGGAACCGAGAGGACATCACACTGAGGGCCCTCCGTATCTTAAAAGAGGTGGACTTAATCGCTGCGGAGGATACTCGACATACCAGTCTCCTCCTCAGGCATTTTGGAATCCAAACTTCACTCACCAGTTTTTTTGAAGGAAATGAGTTAAAAAAAAGGGAATTCATCCTCTCCAAATTGAAGAAGGGAGATCAAATTGCCCTTGTCTCAGATGCAGGAACTCCAGGCATTTCCGATCCTGGGTTCCGACTGATTCAGGTGGCCATTGAAAACCAGATCCCTGTTGTTCCTATCCCAGGTCCCTCTGCGGTCATCGCTGCCCTCAGTGTATCTGGTCTCCCAACCGATGCCTTTCTTTTTAAAGGTTTCCTTCCTCATAAATCCAAAAAGAAAAGAGATTGGCTCAAGCAATTAGAAGGGAACAGAGAAACCCTTATCTTTTACGAATCCCCACACCGCCTTTCAGAAACTTTGAGGGATATTATCGATATCCTTGGGGATCGAGAAATGGTTCTCACTCGAGAGTTGACAAAGGTCTACGAAGAAGTCCTCAGAGGAAAAGTAAGTGAGATCGAAAATCAGATCGGAGAGCGTAAGTTAAAGGGTGAGATCACGTTGGTCATCACTGGAAAAACCCGCAAAAAAATGAGAACCCCCCTCTCCCCGCCCTCTCCCCTCAGGGGAGAGGGGAAGGGTGAGGGGTTTATTTGAGATCATGGAAGACACTTTTCAAAAGGAAGTCGTTCTACGAACCAGGGGCCTGAGTAAGAAGTTTGGAAAGCGCTGGGCTGTCAAAGATTTGAATATTACTGTTTGCCGCGGCGATATCTTCTCTTTTCTCGGCCCGAATGGGGCGGGCAAAAGTACGACCATTCGAATGATCCTTACACTCCTCAGACCTTCCTCTGGTTCGGTTGAGATTTTTGGAAAGGATCTTCATAGGAATCGCAGCACCGTCCTCTCCCGTGTTTGTGGAATTGTCGAGAAGCCGGATTTTTATCTTTACCTCTCAGCCTATAAAAACCTGGAGATCCTCGGCTCCATGACACGAAGAATCCGAAGCCGCGAGATCATGGAAGTGCTTGATTTAGTCGGGTTGACACCTCGTGCCTTTGAGAAAGTGAAGACGTTTTCACACGGAATGAAACAAAGACTTGGAATCGCTCAGGCCCTTTTAACAAAACCAGAGATGATCATCCTTGACGAACCAACGACAGGCCTTGACCCACAGGGAATGAAGGAGGTTAGAGACCTGATCAAGGAGCTTTCTGCAGAGAGTCAAATCACCATCTTCCTCTCTACCCATCTCCTCTCCGAAGTTGAACAGGTTGCCACTCGGATGGCTGTGATCAATCGGGGTGAGCTAATCGCCCAGGGCTCGGTGTCAGAACTCCTTGATCGAGAACCGACCGATTACTCTATCCAGGTCTCGCCCGACGACTTAGCTCTCGAAGTCGTCCGGAAACTTCCCTGGGTTGAAGTCCTATCATTCGAGAGAGGCAAGATGGAGCTGCGTGTGGAAGGGAGCCGCGCCTCCGAACTGAACCGATTCCTTATTACAAATGGTATCGAGGTAGCATCCTTTTATCCCCATCGAACGCTTGAAGACTTTTTCCTCAAGATCACCAAGGGGAGAACAGAGCTATGAAGCTCTTCTGGTTTGAGACCTTCAAGACATTCAGCCGGTGGCGCACATATATCAGTTTTACAGTCATCGCTTTGATTGTCATTATCACCGAGGTGGTGATGAAATTGAGCGCAGGTGAGATCATCTATCGTATGCTCAGGCCTTTCCAGAAGGATTTTCTCATCTCCGGGAATATCCTCAATGCTTGGTTTGTAACGGCTTTTATCATGAACAGCCTTCATATTCACATCCCCTTTCTCATCACCCTTGTCGCAGGAGACATAGTTTCAAGTGAAGCCACTTCTGGCACCATCAGGTTCCTTCTGATACGACCCCCTTCCCGGAGCAGGATCATTACGGCCAAATACCTGACAGCACTCTTTTATACCGCAGGACTTGTCACTTTCTTCGCCCTGGTGTGCGTTTCCCTCGGGCTTCCTCTTTTTGGCAGTGGTGACTTAATCACCCATCACTATGGCAAGTTTGACATTTCCTTTATCCCCGAATCCGAAATTCCTTTAAGAATCCTTCTCGCTTTCATCGCCGCCATCTGGTCCATGACGGTGGTGACCTCGATCGCCTTTCTTTTCTCAACGATCGCGGAGAACTCCATCGGCCCTATCATTGGCACGATGGCGGTAGTGATCGTCTTTCTCGTTTTGGGAAATCTGCCCCTGGACTTTTTCCGGAGCCTGAAGCCCTATCTTTTCACAACGCATATGATGAACCTCTGGCAACAATTTCTTAACCTTCCAATTCCATGGGAGGAGATTGTGAGATCGGCCATTATTCTTGGTCTCCACAATGCCTGCCTGTTTTTGATCGCTTTCCTTATTTTCAGGAGAAAGGACATAAAGAGTTGAAGAAGATCGGGTTACTTTTCCTTCTCCTCATCCTTTTACCTCCCCGGATTCAGGCTCAAGAGGATGCCTTCCACTACCTCGATGCCATCGAAAAGAAATATACGGGCCTGAAGGATTATACGGCTGAGGTGAGGGTCCATTTTGACATTGAAACATTCAAAGCGCCGGATATGCAGGCGAGGCTTTTTTACAAAGCCCCCGACAAGTTGAAAGTGGAATCGAAAAGGGTCTTCTTCTTTCCAAAAGAAGGCGGATACTTTAATCCCTCCCTCTTCAAAAAAGAAGATTTCGAAATCAAATTCATGGAACATTCAATCGAAAGTAGCAGAAAGGTAGTAAAACTGAAACTCACTCCGAAAAAAGCAAAAAGGAATATTCAGGAGTTTGTTTTAGCGATTGACCCGGAACTCAATTTGATTCGGGAAATGGATGTGACCCAACTCGATGGCAGAGAAATAAAAGCAGTGATTGATTATGGGAAGTTCGACGGTTTTGAACTTCCCACACATATCCAGCTCAGGATTGACATTCCTTCTTTTGAAACCGAAGGGGTGAGGGAGTTTGATCAGTTGATTCAAAAACCAAAACGTGTGACCGGCACGATTGAAATGACCTATTCAAATTACAAGGTGAATTCAGGACTCAGTGATGAGTTTTTCAAGGAAACAGGGTCCTCCCCTGGAAAAGAAAGAAGATAGGGCTCCATTTCTCTTTATTCCGGATAAAACCGAATTCCAATTTCAAACGTGCTATCACTGAATTCTTTAGGAATGGGTGGCAAAGGGTCTGCTTTCTTGATCGCCCGCATCGCACTCTGATCATAAAGGGTATTGCCAGATCTTTTCTCAAACCACGGTTTTTGAATTTTACCATCCCTATGGATGGTGATGACAATGATCGCTTCTAATCCTGTTTTCCCTTTAAGAAGGTCCTCAGGGAGGGTCCATTCCTTTTTAATCTTTTCCCATATCCTACTATAGTACTCGTCGAGCTTAGACTGCAGAGCGGAAGAACCCCCAAAGGGTGACCCCCATGGTGAACCTGTCGGTGATCCACCCGACCCCGTTCCTGGTCCTGTTCCTGTTCCAACCCCGGAACCCGATCCGGTTAAATTCGTTGAAGAGGAGTCAATCGTTCCCTTAGATGGAATTGCGGTTGATTGTCCCTCTATTTGTACCTTCTCTAATTCCTCACGTCGAGCAACCCTTTTCTGAATCTTATCAAGGGCTACCTTTTTACGAATCTCTTCGAGGGCATCTTGAAGAGATTGGCTGGAAACTTTTTCCTTTTCAAGTTTCTCTTCCTTTTTAGGAGATCTTTTTAACCCTTCAATCATTTCACTTCTTGTCAGGCCCCCTTGAGATTTTAATCTCTTGGTCGCAGAAGGAACATCTCCCTTTTTAGATTTTTCCACCGCTGGTTTCTCAACAGGTTTCAGTTTTTCAACCGGGAGGGAAGCAGGGGATCTTTTAGATCCTGAGAGACCCGATCCCCCTTTGGGCAACCCATCTCCCAAAAGAGGCCTGAGCGTAACCCGATAAACAGAGGGGCTCATTTTAGCGATCGTGGATTTTAAACTAAGGCTTAAGATGAGGAGGAAGATCATATGGAGCAATAGTGAGAGAGTCCCCGCTTTCAGTAATCCACCCTTGTCAGAATAAGGCAAATTCATAAAAAGGGATTGCCTTCTTATCTCTCTCTGCCTTTTCATTTCTTCAACTCTATTCCCAAACCAGGGTTTTTCACACCTGATCGTGTTAACACATCCATCACTTGTATTACAGAATCATACTTGACATTTTTATCCCCATTGACGATCACAGAGGTATCGGGTTTGCTTTTCACCATTGCTGTCAGTCTATATTTTAATGTATCCAAACCAAGTTTTTTATCCTCCAGGAAAACATTGCCTTGAGCATTGATGGTGATGATAACATCCCGGGAGGTCTCTTCAGATTTCGATGCCTTGGGCAGTTCCACTTTCAGACTGGATTGGTAAATGAAGGGAGTGGCAACCATAAAAATGATTAAGAGAACCAAAACCACATCAGTAAAGGGGGTAATATTAATTTCTGCTATCAATCTGGATCTTCTCATTCTTCTCTTCATCTGACTTACTCCCCACCGATCAAGTCCATGAATTCGGAAGCACATAATTCCATATCATTGATAAAATGTTCCACTCTTTTGGTGAAATAATTGAATACGATCACTGCAGGAATAGCCACGAGAAGCCCCGTTGCCGTACAGACTAATGCTTCTGCGACTCCGCCAATGACAATACTCATCCCGCCGGCTCCTGCTGAAGCAATATCATGAAATGCCCTGATGATCCCCAGAACTGTCCCAAAAAGCCCTATATAAACAGCCGTGTTTCCGATGGTTCCGACAATACCTATATAGCGTTCTAATTTTGTGGTTTCAACAGTAATTTCTCGCTCCATCGCATTGGATATCTCTTTTTCATGGCGATCATGGAGTTCAAGCCCAGAATAAATCACATTCGAAAAGGGAGTATAAGTCTCTTGGCAGATTTCCATAGCCCTTTCAATATTGCTGCTTCCTAATGCCCTTTTTATTCTTGTCATAAACTCTACTCTTTTGGTTCTGGAAAGTTTTCTATAATAAATGATCCTTTCTAAAAAGATGGTCACTGACAAAAAAGAGCAGAAGAGTAAAATATACATCGTAAAGCCCCCCGTTTGAATGATTTCCAAGATTGTTTTCCCTGCGAACATTTAGCTGTCCTCCTTTATCAAATACTCTCCTCCACTGCCTGGGACTTTATGAAGGCATCTTTGAATTGAAATATCGCTCATCCATTCAAATATTGCAAGAACTCAAAGGTCTGGTCAAGACCAAAAGCTGGTGGGAAAATCTTAAGGGAAAAAATAAGTGAGATCGAAAATCAGATCGGAGAGTGTAAGTTAAAAGGGGAAATCACTTTGGTCATCACTGGAAAAACACGTGTCCCCTTTCATTATCTCCCTACCCCTCATTCAAGGAATGGGGGCGGCCATCATAGTCAATAGTAAAATTGAATTGGGGGAAACGCTTCGGAAGGCGCATCAGGTTAAATACCATCACTCCAATAGAGAATCTATCCAACCATGAAGAGAGGGGCCAACCGAAATGGATCGTAACTTTTTGTTGGGGCATTTCATATTCTATAAGTTTCAAGAGTGAGATGATATGGTGATATAAGCCCTGCTTGCCCAAGGGAAACCGAAATTCGTTAACATCGCCTTTGGCAGGGATCCCTTTACGGGGAGAAAAAAAGGTGATATAGACCTCATTATCCTTGGGGCCTTTCTCACTCG
>Ga0256868_10000676_pt1 | contig 19493 bp, 16 predicted proteins | sample RVTome_13_FD_187341 | JGI IMG/M metagenome (GOLD analysis project Ga0256868, IMG submission 187341) | Soil microbial communities from uranium-contaminated site in the Upper Colorado River Basin, Wyoming, United States - RVT92D227 HiSeq ...
GCCCTCGCCGCCGCCTGGGGTGGCGCCGACCGCCTGCACGCCACGGCGCTCGGCGTCGGCGAGCGAGTGGGGAACCCACCGATGGAGCAACTGCTGGTGAACGTGCGCCTGCTGGGATGGGCACGGCCCGACCTCTCCCGCCTCATGGAGTATGCAGAAAGCGCGAGCCGGATGCTCGAGGTCCCGATCGCGCCGGGGACCCCGATGGTGGGCCGGGATGCTTTCAGGACCTCGACCGGGGTGCACGCATCGGCGATCGCCAAGGCCGGTAAGGTGGGGGGCGAGGCGCTGGTGGACCTGGTCTACTCGGCGGTCCCCGCCTCCTGGCTGGGGCGAAAGCAGGAGATCGAGGTCGGGCCGATGTCGGGTGCCTCCAACGTCCGGTCGTGGCTGCTGGGACACGGGTATCGGGCGGACGAGGCTCCCGTGGCGCGGCTCCTCGCCGCCGCCAAGGGCGCGGACCGGATCCTCACCGACGGGGAGTTGCACGCCCTCGCGGCTGAGGGGCCGACCGACGTGCGTTGAGGCGGAACCGAGCGTTTGATCTCGGCCGCCGGGACGCCGGGCCAAGTTGCGGAATCACCGGCCCCCGTGCACAATGCGGGCTCCAGTCGTGCTGCGGAGGCCGTCGTGAAAGTCCACGAGTACCAGGCAAAGGAAGTACTGGCTCACTACGGGGTCGCGATCCCGCGCAGCCGGCTTGTGACCCGGCCGGAGGAGGCGCGCGCGGCCGCGAGCGACCTTGGGGGCAAGGCGGTGGTCAAGGCCCAGGTTCATGCGGGGGGGCGGGGCAAGGCCGGCGGCGTCAAGCTCGCGACCAACGCCGAAGAGGCGTTCGTGGTGGCGAGGCAGATCCTGGGGATGAAGCTCGTCTCCAAACAGACCGGGCCCGAGGGAAAGATCGTGCACAAGGTACTGGTCGAGGAGGCGCTCGAGATCGCGCGCGAGCTTTACCTGGGCGTGGTACTGGATCGATCGGTTGGGCTGCCGGTGCTAATGGCTTCCAAGTTCGGCGGAATGGAGATCGAAGAGGTCGCCGCCGAGCACCCCGAGGCCATCCTCAAGGAGCACTTCGACCCCTGCCAGGGGCTGCACGCGTACCAGGCGCGCAAGCTCGGCTTCGCGCTCGATCTTTCGGGTGACACGCTAAAGAAGTTCGTGAAGTTCGTGACGGCCCTAGCGCGTGCCTACAACGAGAGCGACGCGACCCTGGCGGAGATCAACCCGCTTCTCGTCACTGCCGACGGCGACGTGCTCGCGCTCGACGCCAAAATGAACTTCGACGACAGCGCGCTCGTGCGCCACCCCGAGATCGCCGCCATGCGCGACCTCGACGAGGAGGACCCACTCGAAGTGGAGGCCTCCAAGTTCGACCTCAACTACATCAAGCTCGACGGCAACATCGGCTGCATGGTCAATGGTGCCGGCCTGGCGATGGCCACCATGGACATCATCAAGCACCACGGAGGGACCCCGGCTAACTTCCTGGATGTCGGCGGCGGTGCGAGCCAGGAGAGGGTGGAGAATGCCTTTCGCATCTTGCTCTCCGACCCCGGTGTCCGCGCCGTGCTGATCAACATCTTCGGCGGGATCGTGCGGTGCGACATGATTGCTGCGGGCGTGGTTGCCGCGGCGAAGAGCCTCAAGGTCAAGGTCCCAATCGTTGTGCGGCTGCAGGGCACCAACGTGGAGGAGGGCAAGCGCATCCTTGCGGAATCGGGGCTCGCGCTCCAGCCCGCGGACACCATGGCGGACGCGGCCGCCGCGGTCGTCGCGGCGGTCAAGAGCGCAGCCGGGGGGCCGCCGTCCCCCCGGAAAGGGAGGTAGGAGGCGCCATGGCGATCTGGGCTGACCGCTCGACACGCGTCGTCGTCCAGGGGCTGACCGGCAAGGAGGGCCAGTTTCACGCCGCCAAGTGCAGGGAGTACGGCACGAAGATCGTTGCCGGCGTGACGCCCGGCAAGGGCGGCACGGTGGTAGACGGCGTGCCCGTCTTCGACACGGTGGCCGACGCCCGGGAGAAAACTGACTGCAACGCCGCCCTGATCTTCGTGCCCCCGCTGGCCGCCGCCGATGCGATCCTGGAGAGCGCGGCAGCCGGCCTGGAGCTGGTCGTGTGCATCACCGAGGGCATCCCTGCGCACGACGAGGCGATGGTCATGCAGACCCTCGCCCGGACGAGGTGCCGCCTCATCGGCCCCAACTGCCCCGGGATCATCTCCCCCGGGAAGGCGAAGCTCGGCATCATGCCGGCGCACATCCACAAGGAGGGGAGCGTCGGCGTGGTCTCGCGCTCCGGGACCCTCACCTACGAGGCCGTCGACCAGCTCACCAAGCTGGGGCTCGGCCAGTCGACCTGCGTGGGCATCGGGGGCGACCCGGTGCCCGGAACGAACTTCGTTGACGTCCTCGACGCGTTCAACGGCGACCCCGAGACTGAGGCGGTGGTGATGATCGGCGAGATCGGGGGCACCTCCGAGGAGGAAGCGGCGGCGTTCGTCAAGAAGAGAATGCGCAAGCCGGTGGTCGCCTTCATCGCCGGCCAGACCGCACCTCCCGGGCGGCGTATGGGTCACGCCGGCGCGATCATCTCTGGCGGCAAGGGCACGGCCAAGGAGAAGATAGAGGCACTCGTGGCGGCCGGGATCCACGTGGCCGCCACGCCCGCAGAGATCGGGATCACAATGGCGCGGGCGCTGGGGAGAGCCTGACCCGGTGGGAGCGGCTCGCCCGCCGAGACCGCGGCCACCGCGCAGTGACGGTGCCGCGATAAGGGGAAGAGGGGAGAGTCCTGGCATGGGGCAGCGGACATTGGCGATTCTGAAGCCGGACACCGTGACACGCCGCAACTGTGGCGCGGTCATCACCCGCCTTGAGCAGGAGGGTTTCGAGTTCAGGGGTGCACGCGTGCTGCGCCTCTCCAAGGACCAGGCGGAGGCGTTCTATGTCGTGCACAAGGACAAGCCCTTCTACCGTCCGCTGGTGGAGTTCATGACGTCGGGCCCGGTGTGGGCGCTAGCCGTGGAGCGCGAGGACGCGATCGAGTACCTGCGCAAGGTGATGGGCGCTACCGACTCCATCAAGGCTGCGCCGGGGACGATACGCCAACAGTTCGGAACCAACATCGAGCGCAACGCCATCCACGGCTCGGACTCGCCGGAAAACGCCCGCACCGAGCTCTCGTTCTTCTTCTCCTCGTCCGAATTGGCCTGAGAGTCCCGGAGTGATTCGTGCGGAAGACCGCCCGCAAGTGCCCGTCATTCACTTCCGCTTGACGGCCGGAAGAATCTTCTTGCGCAGGCGAAGCGAGGCCGGCGTGACCTCGAGAAGCTCGTCCTCCGCGAGGAACTCCAGCGACTGCTCGAGGCTCATTACCCGCGGTGGGACCAGATGGATCGCCTCGTCCGCCGTCGACGCACGCATGTTGGTGAGCTTCTTCTCCTTGGTGATGTTGACGTCGAGGTCGGCCTCGCGGGCGTTTTCGCCGACGACCATCCCCTCGTAGACCTCGTCGCCAGGGGACACGAACAGCTCGCCACGGGGCTGCAGGTGCTCGATTGCGTGGGCAGTGGAGCGGCCCGGGCGGTCGGCCACCAGGGCGCCGGTGCCTCGGTGCGCGATCGCCCCCTGCCACGGCTCGTAGCCGTCGAAGAGGTGGTTGGCGATGCCGGTGCCCTTTGTGTCGGTGAGGAACTCGCTCCGGAAGCCGATTAGGCCGCGGGAGGGGAGGCGGAAATCCATGCGGACGCGGCCGGTGCCGTGGTTCACCATCTTTGTCATCCGGCCTCGCCTCATCCCGACCTTCTGGGTGACCACGCCGATGAACTCCTCGGGGCAGTCCACCACGAGCGCCTCCATGGGCTCGTGGCGCACGCCGCCGATCTCGCGGCTGAGCACCTCCGGCTTGCCCACCGACATCTCGAACCCCTCGCGGCGCATCATCTCGACCAGGATCGCGAGCTGCAGTTCGCCGCGCCCGGAGACCTTGAAGCTGTCGGCGGAGTCGGTGGGCTCGACCCGGATCGCGACGTTGGTCAGAGTCTCGCGCTCGAGGCGTTCCTTGATCTTCCTCGAGGTGACGTGCTCACCTTCGCGCCCTGCCGCCGGGGAGGTGTTAACGCCGATCACCACGGCCATCGTCGGCTCATCCACCTGGATCGGGGGCAACGCCTGCGGGTTCTCGCGGTCGGAGAGAGTCTCGCCGATGCCGGCGTTCTCGAGCCCCGCCACGGCCACGATGTCCCCCGGGCCGGCCTCGGTGATTTCGACTCTCTTCAGCCCCTGGTAGCCGTACAGCCCGGTCGTTCGGATCTGGGCGACGCTGCCGTCCCTCCCGCATAGCGAGACGTCTTGCCCCTTCAAGAGAGTTCCGTTGAACACGCGGCCGATGGCGAGCCGGCCCACGTAGTCGTCCCAGTCGAGGTTGGTCACCAGCAGCTGCAGCGGCATCGCCGGGTCGAAGCGTGGGGCGGGGACCGAGCGGAGGATCTCCTCGAACAGGGGCTCGAGGGTCGCTTCGGGTCCGTCGGGCAAGCGCCGGCAGGTGCCCTTGCGCGCGTTGCAGTAGAGCACCGGAAAGTCGAGCTGGTCCTCCGTGGCCTCGAGGTCGATGAACAAGTCGTACACCTCGTTGAGCACGGCCTGGGGACGCGCGTCGGGGCGGTCGATCTTGTTGATCACGACGATCGGCGGCAGGTTGGACTCGAGCGCTTTGCGGAGCACGAAGCGCGTCTGGGGCAGCGGGCCCTCGCTTGCGTCCACAAGCAACATCACCCCGTCAACCATCTTGAGCGTGCGCTCCACCTCTCCGCCGAAGTCGGCGTGGCCGGGCGTATCCACGATGTTGATGCGGGTCCCGCGGTAGGTGATGGCGGTGTTCTTCGCCATGATCGTGATGCCCTTCTCGCGCTCGAGGTCGATGGAGTCCATGACCCGCTCCATGACCGACTCGTTGTCGCGGAAGATCCCGCTCTGCCACAGCATCGCGTCCACGAGCGTGGTCTTGCCATGGTCCACGTGCGCGATAATCGCTACGTTTCGGATCCCTTCACGTGCTTCGCTGGCCATCTCCTGCAGCCTCGCCTTTCGACAGCGCGCCGGTCGAGACAGACCGGCGCCGGAAAAACAAAATCACCGGCTGATCGCCGGCGTGGGGAGAGCCTAGCACGTTTGCGGGTGGCACCTCAACGGGCCGCCTCGCCACTCTTCCTCTTGCCTACCGCTCTACTCGTGCCCGGCCATCAGGCGCCAGGCCACGAGGCGGTCGGTCATGGCGCGGATCCGGCGGCACAGGATCTGGCAGAGCAAGGACAGGAACTGGTGTGCCGCGTCGGGGTCCATCTCCAGCACCTCTTCGACACGGTGGCGATCCACTGCGAACACCGTGCAGCCCGAGGAATGGGCGCGCGCATCGGCGCTCCGGGGCTCCGCGTCGATGAGCGCCATCTCGCCGAACACCTCGCCGCGCCCGAGGATGGTCAGGGCCTCCTCGCCCATGCCCTGCAGGTGACGGGAGATCCGCACCTGGCCGTCCACCACGATATAGAGCTTGTCTCCGTGCTCGCCCTCGCCGAAGATGAGGGTGTCGGGTGCGAAGCGCTCCTCCAGCGAGTAGGTGGCGAGAAGGCGCAGCTCTGACGCCGAGAGCCCCTGCTCGCGGAGCAGGTCCACTTTGGCGGACTGCTCGAGGAAGACGCGCTCGCCCGGTTTCCCGATCCCGCTCTGTCCTGGCGCCACGCCCGGCGTGATGATCTCGGTCATGGCGCCGTTCGCGGCGCGCACCTTGGCCGCTAGCGAGTGCCAGAAAGACCACAGGAGAGCGACGCCCAGGTCACGGTTCGTGGCGACCAGGCGGTCAAGGTCGGCGGCCGGGAACCGCAAAACCGTGCCGGCCTCGACTCCCAGGATGGTGGACGATCTGGGCTTGTGGTCGATGAAGGAAATCTCGCCGATAATCTCGCCAACCCCAGGGCTGGCGAGGACCTGCGTACCGATCGGGGTGACGCGGATCTCCTGAAGCGTACCCTCCAACACCATGAAGATGTCGCGGTCCTCCTGTCCCTCGCGGGTGAGCGCCTGGGCGTGGGCGGTTTTCTCCCGGTGACCGAACTGGGCAAGCTGGACGAGGTGAACGTCGGTGAAATGGCGGAAGACTCGGAAGCGGCGCAGGTCGAGGGCAACTCGAAGCAGCTCCTCGCGCTTGGGGGCCGTCGCGGGCTTCTGGCCGTAGCCCTCGGTCAGCGTGAGCACCGAGAACAGACGCGCGCGGGTGAGGGCCACCTGCTCGCTCGCACGCTGCAGAGCCGCGGCGCGCTGCCGGTGCAGCTCCGTGAGATCGTCCTTGGTGAGCCGGCAGAGCGCGGCCAGAGTCTCCACTCGCCGCCGGGTCGAGACCTCCTCGATCTCGCCCAGGCCCTGTGTGAGCAGCAACGCGTCCGTGGCGTGCCTGAGCGCCTCCGCATAGTCCTCCAGCTCGAGTGCGATGCGAGCCGCTTCGATCGCGAGCTTGCGGTCGAGGGGGTTCAGGCGGCGCGCCTGGACGAACTCCTCGAGGGCGGCCCTGAGGTCGCGGCGTCGCAGGTGCAGGTAGCCGGACCCGGCGTAGGCGAGATAGTGGAAGGGCGCCCGGAGCTTGGCGAGGTCGAACATCTCCTGGGCGCGCGTGAGCTCACCGCGGGCCTCGAGGATGCGGGCCATGCCAACGGCATGGGAGGCCTCCAGGTTGTGGCGCTTGTGCTCGCGCTCGGCGTCCTCGGTCGAGCTGGCGACCCGGCGAAGGGTCGTTGCACGCTGGCGGTACGCCTCCCCCTTCGGCGTCACGCTGGCAGCCAACTCGTACAGTTCGGCCGCGAGCCCGGGCTGCCCGACCCGCTCTGCCTGCTCGGCGAGCGCCGCCAGACGCTGGGCGAAAACCGGATGAGGCCGGACGTCGCTGGTGCTCATGATGGCTCAGAACCCAATTGTTCATATTAAGATCTGCCCATGAAGGTGTCAAACCCGTTCACCGCGACCCGCACCGGAGAAACCCTCCGCCGCCTCGTTGCCTGCCGCGCATGCCCGCGCCTGGTGGCCTGGCGGGAGCGGCAGGAAGGACTTGTCCCCCCGCGGTTCCGGGATTGGGTCGCGCGGCACGGGTTCTGGGGGAAGCCGGTACCGGCGTTCGGCGAGGGGGAGGCGTGGCTGGTGATCGTCGGGCTTGCTCCGGCGGCACAGGGCGCGAATCGGACCGGACGGATGTTCACCGGCGACCGCTCGGGCGACTTTCTCTACGCGGCCCTCCACCGGGCAGGCCTGGCGAACGCTGGACGCAGCGACAACAGGGAGGACGGACTGGAGCTGTCGGGTGTGCTCATCACGGCACCGGTGCGGTGCGCGCCGCCGCAAAACCGACCCACCACCTCCGAGGCCGCCCGCTGCCGCGGCTACCTGCGGGCCGACCTGGCAAGGTGCCGCTCCCTGCGGGTCGTGCTGGCGCTGGGCCGCTTCGCCCACGACAGCGTCCTGTGGCTCCTTCGCGAGCAGGGTGTCGCTCTGCCCGATGGAATCCGTTTCGCGCATGGCGGGTTCTGGCGGCTACCTGGTGGCGTCTTTCTGGTGGACTCGTACCATGTGTCGCAGCAGAATACGTTCACGGGCCGACTCACGGACGCGATGTTGGACAGGGTGCTGGCGCGCTGCCGAGCGCTTGCTGCCGTCTCAAAGGAGGGGAGATGAGTGCCGCGACACCGAGACCCAACCCCCTGCTGCTTGCCCTCAAGCTTGGCCGTGCACACTACACGACCATCGTGGTGGCCGCCACGCTCGTCGGTGGCCTGTACGTGTACTGGCGGGGGGGGCCGGTCTTCTGGGTAAATCTGCCGCTGGCCGTGCTCGGGGCGTTCTTCGCGCACGTGGCCGCAAACGTGATCAACGACGTCTACGACTTCCGATCCGGCGTGGACACGCTGGCACCCACCCGCGACTCACCCGACTTCGGTGGCTCCAACGTGCTCACCGGCGGCCTGATGACCCCGGGCGAGGGCTTCACCTGGGGGGTGGGGTTCGCGGTCGTGGCGCTGGGTTTCGGAGCGGCGATCGCGCTGTCGGCCGGCTGGGGGGTCTTCCTTCCCGCGCTGGCGGGCGCGTTGATCGCGTTCCAGTACGTCGCACCGCCGCTGCGCTTCGGGTATCTGGGCCACGGTTTAGGCGAGTTGGGGATCCTGATCGCTTTCGGCCCCCTTACGGTAGCCGGGGCCGCGTGGGCAGTGGGCGGGAAGTGGAGCTGGGGAGCGGCCGCGGTGGGCCTCGTCGTTGGGCTCAACATCGTTGCGATCCTGTACTGCCACCACTTCACCCACCCCGAGGCCGACCGACAGGTGGGGAAGATGAGCCCGGTCGCGGTGCTCGGAAAGCCGGCGGCACTGCGCCTGGCCTGGCTCCTCCCGGTCCTCTCGGCGGGCACCCTGATCGTCCTTGGCGCGTGCCGGCTCCTGCCGGTAATCGCCCTGCTGGCGCTCGTCGCGCCGGTGATGTTCTCGCAGGCCCTCGCGAAAACTAAGGCCGACGCCAGCATCGAGGGGTTCGGAAACCTCACCCGGGCGGCGGCAGGAGCGGCAACGGTCGGGGGCGCCGTGCTGGCACTGGCGTTGCTGGTGGCGCGGCTGCTCGGATGGTGAGCGCGGTCACGGAGGTGGTCCGTGGTAGAAGCCGAGGGACGCAAGTTCCCCTTTGATGGCGTGGAGAAGGTCGCGCCGGGTCTGCTGGAGACGTTCCCTTACGAGTATCCGGGGAGGGAGGGCGAGGTCGTCATCTCGACGGACGAGTGGAGCTGCGTGTGCCCGTTCTCCGGGCTGCCGGACTTCGGCACCCTCACGATCCGCTACGTACCCGGCACGGTGTGCCTTGAGCTCAAGTCCCTCAAGTACTACCTGACCAGCTACCGCTCGGTCGGGATCTACCAGGAGCACGCGGCAAACCGGCTCCTCGAGGATCTGGTGGCGAAATGCAGGCCACGCCGCATGGAGGTGACGCTTGACTACCGTCTGCGCGGCGGCATCCACACGGTGGTCGCCGTGCGACACCCGTAGAGACAGGGCACAGGGCCACGGAAGGAAGCAATGAGTCTTACCAACGTAGCAGCACCTACCCTTGCCTGACCGCTCACCCCTGACCCCGAAGTCAGCGGCATCGGTGGCGGTGGACCAGGATCCAGGCACCGTCGTCGCGAAACTCGAAGACGTCGCTGGACCAACCCCTCTCGGTGTGGCGGACCCCGGCGTCCTTCCAGCTCTTGACGTAGCGGTAACTGGCTATCGCGCTCGCGCCGTACACGCGCACGCCCAGCTGCTCGAACCGCAGCTCCCCGACCTGGCCACCTCGCTCTCTCAGGCGGCGAAACGGCTCCAGGTAGGCAAAGGAGCCTGAGCCCCTGAAGCCGCCATCGATCAGCGTGAAGGAGGCAGCGATGTTTTTGGCGAGCGTGTCGACGTCCAGAAACAGCTCGCCCTTGCGCAGCTCCTCCAGGGTCGCGGATACGGCGGCTTCGGGGTCGGTCCGGACCCGAGCCGGAGCGGGCTGCACGAGGGCCAGGGTGACCAGGGCAAGTGGGAGCGATGGCGACATGGGCACATTGTAACCGCGCGGGTGGCTAGCGGGCGGCGCCGGAGAGCCTGAGCGCCTCCAGCTTGCCCAGCAGCTCTCCTGTGATCGGGACTGCCCGGGCCTTGCCGTAGTCGTAGTGGACCTGCACCGTCTCGGCCTCGGCGGCGAGGCGGCCGGAGGCCTCGATCCGATAGACGAGCGTGAAGCTGGTGCGACCGATGTGCTTGACCGCAAGGCCGATCTCTACGGGCTCCTCGATGCCGACCGGCGCGCGGTAGTCCACGGCCACCCGGGCCACGATGAGCGGGATCTCACGGGCCGAGCCTGCGAACCCGAAGTGCTCCCGCCACAAGCGCAACCTGGCTGTCTCCAGGAGGGTGACGTACACGGCGTTGTTGACATGGTTCATCGCATCCACGTCGCTGTAGCGGAGCTCAACGGCGCACGAGAAGGGAAACTCGCTCATCGCCGGGCCGTTGCTCATGCGCCTCCGCCCTCGCTCTCCGCGCGCCGGGCGTGGCGGCGGAGCCCGAGCGCCCGCATGCGGTGCACGGCCCGTTCGGCGGCTGCCCGCCCGGCCGCGACGGCCTCGTCGTAGCGGAAGAACTCGGACCAGTGCAGGCTGCCCACGTCGGGGGTGATGACCAGATCCGCCTCCTGCAGCTGGAGCTCCCGCAGGACCTGGTGTGTCATGTTCGCCCCCCGCACCATCGCCCGCGGGATCGTGATCGCCTCGGGATCGTCCTCCGGCCACCTCTCTCCGGTCGCGACCGCCACGACGGGGCGCGGCACCAGCTCCTTCGCCTGGGCCACGGGCACATCGGCGACGGTGCCGCCGTCGGTGAGGCCGCGGCCCTCGAGCACGTACGGGAGCACCACGGCGGGTACGGCGCTGGAGGCCGCGACCGCCACGACGAGCCGGCCCCTCCGGAGCGAAACCGGCCGGCCGGTCTCGAAGTCGGTGGCCACGGCGGCGAACGGGAGCCGAAGCTTCTCGATCTGCTGGTCGGGGAGGAGAAAGGCGAGGCGCCTCTCGAATTCCTCGTGCGTGACCAGACTCGTGCGCCCGAGGGCAAGGGCCACGACCGCACTCCGCTTGAGACGCCGGGCGAACTGAAGGAGCAGGTTGTCGCGGCTGCTGACGGTTTCTGTGAGCCGAACGTCCGGCAGGCGTGGCATGAGACCGCCCGCCAGGAACTCACGCCATCGCAACGCGACGGCCGCGGCGCTGCCGAGGGTAAGCCACATCGCGCCGACGACCGCGCCGGCGCTGGTACCGGCGATCCCCGCGACCTTGATGCCGGCCTCCTCGATGACCTCGAGGACGCCCACATGGGCCAGACCCCGCGCCCCCCCGCCTCCCAGGGCCAGGACGATCCCGCCCGGCGCGGCGAGGTGGCCGCGGAGGAACATGAGAATCCCCATCAGCTGACATCTTAGCCGGTTCCGCCGGCACTCCTTGCTTGCGCAGTCGCTTGCGCATCAGTACCTTTTCGCTCGGAGGTGAAAGGGGGTCATGGCGCCCAGCTCGACGCGTTCTCGGCCGGGGAAGGAAAGCGCCTGGTGGCTGCTGGCACTGGTCCCGATCTTCGTGTTGGGACAGCGCCATGCGCTGTGGGGGGCTGACGAGCCGCGGGAGGCCGAGATTGCGCGGGAGATGTACGTCTCAGGCGACTGGGTCGTCCCTCGCCTCAACGGGGTGCCCTTCCTCGAAAAACCGCCGCTCACCCACTGGGGCGCGGCGGCCGTCTTTCACGTGCTGGGCGGGTCGTCCGAGGAGTGGTGCCGGGTGCCGGAACCGTTCTGGGGGTTTCTCATGACCCTCGCGTGCTTCTGGCTTGGGAGCATGCTCTTCGGGCGCAGGATCGGGCTGGCGGCCGCGTTCGTGCTGGCGACGTCCCAGGAGTTCGTGCTCCACACCCACACGCTGCTCGTGGACACACCGATGGCCGCCGGCGTGGCATGGGCGTTCGCCCTCTTCTGGGCGGGCTACAACTCAGAGAGGCCGCGCCGCCGTGCGCTCTGCTACCTGCTGAGCGCCGCGGCGACCGGAGTCGCCTTCCTCGGGAAGGGCCCGATCGGCGTGGTGCTGCCGGCCGCCGGCGTGCTCGTCTTCCTGGCTTGGAGGAAGGATCTGAGGGAGGCCTCGCGCCTGCTCGCACCTGCCAACGTTGCGGTCTTCGCGGCCCTCACGTTGCCCTGGCTCGTGATGGTCAGGGGTCGCGGCGGGAGCGCGGTTTTCCGGGCGGTCTTCTGGGACAACATGGTGATGCGGTTCTTCTCCAGTTCGGCCGACCACGCCGCGCCGCCGTGGGACTACGCATTCGGGATCTTCGAGGTGATGGTGCCGTGGGTCGTCTTCATACCTCCGGTGATCTATGCGCTCGCCCGTCCCGGAGGGTTCGAGAGTCCGGAGCGTCACCGCGGCTGGCAATACCTGGTCTCGATCGTGGCCGGGCCACTGTTGCTGCTCTCAATTGCGAGCGCCAAGCGTCCCGGTTACCTGCTCCCTCTGATGCCCGCCTTAGCGGTGACCATTGCCGCCTGGCTCGGTAGTGCGTTGGGGCGGACCGAGGCCCGGTGGTCGCAGATCTGGCGCGCCGCCGGGACGGTCGCGCTCTCCGTCACGGCGCTCGCGGCCTGGGGGGCCTCCGCATACCTGGCCGTTGAGGCGCACTCGGGTCTGGCTATTTCGCTGATCGGCGTGGCGACTGCGCTCGCTGCCGCGGTCATCCTCGGCCTCTCGTTTCGCCGGGAGGCGCAGGGCCGGTTGCCGGTCCTTGCGGCGGGCATGGCGCTGCTGACCGTCCTGTCGTTGTTCTCTCCGTCCACCTTTGCGGCAATTGACGGCCGCCGCGGGTATCACACGCTGACCGCTGCCATCACCAAGGTGGTGGTGCCTGGCGTCGCGCTTTATGGCTATGACATGGGGGAGCGGGAGCTTGGCGTGGTCGGCTTCCTGCGCGATGCGCCCACCCCGCAGATTGCGAGCCCGCAAGTCCTGCGCGAGGTGCTGCGGGACAGGGGGAACGTCGTCCTCATCAGCGCGGAGTCCATGGCGAGACTGCGGGTGCAGGGCGAGTGGCCGGAGACCGCCGAGGTTTGTGCAGAGCCGAGGATGAGACGGCGGCCTTTCGTTCTGGTCAGAGGGACGGCGGCGCAGGCCTTGCGCTGAGTGCATGGCACCCGAACGGTGGAGGAAGGAGGCCGGGACACCGCCCCGGCCTCGTCCTTGTGCGCCTTCGGTCCCCGCTAGTGCTGGGCCGGGACGGTGCCGGCACGTTCCGGACCCGCGAACTGCCTCGCGAACGCCAGGGGGGAAAGAGCTTCCCCGGTGGAGGCCTTGACGAACTCCTGCCACGGGACGCTTGCACCGGAGGCGAAGACCTTCTCCCTGAGGTACGCCCCGACCTTGGGGTTGCCGAGGTAGATGACGGTCGCAGGGTCCTGGCCCGGATAGAGATCCCGGCAGATGGAGGCGTGGAGCTGGGCGGCGTACAGGGCGCCGAGCTCGTAGTTGTGGTAGTAGACGGGCACCGTGACGATGTGGATCTTGCTCGCCCACGACCCACGCGGAGCCTCGGCCGGACGTTGGAGGCCCTGGTAGCGCCGGACGAGCCTCCACCACAGGTCATCCAGGTCCTGGTCGGGATTCGAGTACAGCTCCTTCTCGAAGCGCAGCATGACCTGGCACCAGCGCGAGAACACGAGCCCGGCCATCCTCTCCTTCTCCCGCATCGGTCCCGCCAGCTTCGCGCTCGTCGGCTCGTCCACAAGGCCCAGGGCACGGTAAAAGGACGCATTGTTGGCGAGCCGTTCCAGCAGCATTGCCACCCCTTCGGTGGCGAACGCGTGGTTGTCCGTGCGCAGGAAGTAGGGGAGCGAGCGGTCCACGTAGTACGAGTACACGCCGTGTCCCAGCTCGTGTAGCGTGGTGCCGAGCCACTCCTGATTGGCCTCGATGTTGAGCAGCGCGCGCACGTCGCCCTTGCGGTCGATGTCGGTGCAGAACGCATGTGGGTTCTTCCCGCTGTGCTCGTAAAGATCCGACCTCGCCAGAATCGGGTCGGCGTCGAGCCCGATGCCGCGGTAGAAGCCGGCAACGAGCTTGGTGAGGTCCTTGCCGGCGAGCGGCGCGTTCATGTCGAGCTCGGACAGGTTCGGCCCCTCCTGGAAGAAGCGGTCGGTGTAGTGCCACGGCATCAGCCCGCCCGTGGCGACTCCGAGCCGCCCGCCCTGCACCTGGTCGACGCGCGTCTTGGCCTCGCCAAACGGACCTACTGTCAGGCGGTCGAGCTCGTCGAAAAGCGAGAGCAACCACGCCTCATCCTGCTCGTTGAGGGCGAGCTGAAGGGCGTAGTAGTCCCGAAAACCGAGCTTCACGGCCGCCTCGTTGCGCAGCTTGACGAGCGCCACGACGTCGGAGGCGAGGGCGACACCAACCTGCTTCGAGGCAAGCCAATACGTCTTGCGCTCCTGGCGGTCGCGGGAGTCGGCAAGCACCTCCGCGATCCGGTTGTCGGTGACTTCCTTACCGTCGACTTTGCCGCGGAAGGTCGAGAACTTCTGGTCGATCGCCGAGGACGCAGCAATCATCTTTCCCAGCAGCGCGGGGTCGATCTGACGGCCCAGGTAGGTCAGGTAGAGCCGGTCCAGCTGGCGGTTTTCGAGCGGGTCGGTGACGACCCCGGCGGCCCGCACCTCCTTGAGGAAGGCAAACGCCTTGGGGTCCGTGTAGACGGTTTCGAGCTTCGTCTGGAGCTCGCTCTGCCTCCTGTAAGCTTCCTCCTTGCCGGTCGTGGACGCCTCCCACCACGCGAGGTTGGCCTCGCGCTCCATTGGCGCCACCCTCGCTTCATGGGCACGAAGGTAGTCGTGGAATCGGTTCAGCATTGTGTTGTTCTCCCTGTTGCCGGCAGCGAGCAACGGCGCTGCCGCGAGAAGCGTGAGCACGACGTTGAGAGTCCTTTGCATTGCCGCCTCCCCAGCGGTGCAGCAGTATACGCGCGCGTGCCGGCGCATTGACCTGGGCCGTTCCGGCGTGGTACACGGCAGGGCTGAGGCGAAAGGAGCCTGAGATGCGCAGAACCTACCTCCGAACGGTGCCCGCGCTGCTGTTGCTCGCGGCGACTGCCGGCGCCGGGCAACTCACGAGCGCGCCGACCGCGTTGCCGAAGATCCCCGTCCTGGAGACCGTGCTCCCCAACGGCATGAGGCTTCTGATGGTCGTGCGGCACGACTCGCCAACCGTCACCTGCGGCTGGGTGGCCCGAGTGGGTTCCGTCAACGAGCCGCCCGGTATCACCGGCATTTCGCACCTCTTCGAGCACATGATGTTCAAGGGCACGAAGACTATCGGCACCAAGGACTACGCCAAGGACACGGAGATCCGCGCGCAACAGGACGCAATCCGCGCCGAGATGGAGGAGGAGTACGCGTTGCTGCGTGAGAGGCAGCGCCGCGGCGAGATCGCCGGGGAGATCTACGATCCCGCGAACATGACGCCCCGCCTCAAGGAGCTCAAGTCCCAGATCGAGAAGCTGTACGCGGCCGAGAAGGAGGTCATCGTCAAGGAGGAGCTGGACTCGATCTACACGGCGGAGGGCGCCTCGGGTGTCAACGCTGGGACCAGCGAGGACCAGACCTTCTACTTCGTGACGGTACCGTCCAACAAGCTGGAGCTCTGGTTCTGGCTCGAGTCCGACCGGCTCCTCAACCCCGTCTTCCGCGAGTTTTACTCGGAGCGGGACGTGGTACGCGAGGAGCGCCGCCTCCGGACGGAGTCAACCCCCACCGGAAGGTTCGAGGAGGCTTTCGAGGCGATGTTCTGGCAGTCATCACCCTACTCGCACCCGGTGGTGGGCTGGCCCTCGGACGTCGAGTCGATCACGCGGGCCCAAGCCGAGAACTACTTCGGGGTCTACTATGCACCCAACAACATCACGGCCGCCCTCGTGGGCGACTTCGACCCCGATCAGGCCGTCAGGCTCGCGGAGAAGTACCTCGGGAGGATCGAGCGGGGAAAGACGCCGCCGCCGGAGATGATCACCACCGAGATGCGGCAGCTCGCCGAGAAACGCTTCCTGGCCGAGGCCGAAACCAACCCCGAGGTCCTGATCCGGTACCACGCCGTGCCGTTCAACCACAAGGACATGTTCGCCTTTCAGCTGCTGGCCGACATCCTCAACAAGCGTACGGGCCGGCTGTACACCGCCCTCGTGGAGGGGCAGAAGGTAGCCGGGGGCGAGCCCTATGCGGCGTTCGACGCAAGGAAGTACGAGGGGTACTTTGAGGTCAACGCCGAGGTGAAGGAGGGCAAACGCCCTGAGGACGTCGAGGCCGCACTCATCGCCGAGCTCGCCCGGCTCTCCAAGGACCCGGTCGGAGATCATGAGCTGCAAAAGGTCAAGAACCAGCAGCTCGCCAACTCCTTCCGGCGGTTGCAGTCGAACTTCTTCCTGATGCTGCAGCTCCTGCTCTACGACTCCCTGGACACCTGGACGTTCCTCAACGAGTCACCCTCCAGAGTCCAGGCCGTGACCGCCGGCGACATCCAGCGTGTCGCCGCGACGTACCTCACGGCAGAAAACCGCAACGTGGGCGTCTACATCCGCAAGGTGGGCACCGCCCCCGAGGACCCGAAGCTGGCTGCGTTCTCCCCGCAGGTCAAGGGGATGGTCAAGCAGCAGCTCGCCGAGATCGAGCAGGTGACGGAGCGTGGCGAGCTCGAGGAGATGATTTCCGAGCTCTGGGCGATGGCGGACAAGGCCTCCCCGCAGATGAAGCCGGCGATCCTCTACCTCATCGAGCGGGCCGAGGAGCACCTGGATTCGCTTCCGGCGGCACCCCCGCCGGGCGGCGAGACGCAGAAGGTCTCACCGGGCGCGAGGCCCGGGGCATAGGGCGGAAGGAGAAGAGGGCCATGCGAACCTCACATCGTGTGCTGAATATCGCGGCAGCGCTGCTCTCGGCGACGACCGCCGTGGCGGGCGAGATCCCGCCGAGGCCGGAGCAGCTCACCTTTTCGCCCCTCACCTACAACATGCCTGACGCGGCGAGCATGCGGGTCAGGCTCGCAAACGGGGTGACCGCCTACGTCGGCGAGGACAAGATGCTGCCCCTGGTAAACGTGATCGTGTACTTCCGTGGCGGGCGCTACCTGGAGCCAGCAGGCAAGGAGGGACTGGCGGAGCTGACCGGGACGGTGTGGCGCACGGGCGGGGCCGGGAAGCTCGACCCCAAGGCGCTGGACGAGGAGTTGGATTTTCTCGCTGCTCAGCTCTCGACCGCCGTGGGCGAGACCTCGGGCAGGGTCAGCCTGAACCTTCTGGCCAAGGACCTCGACCGGGGCCTCGGGTTGCTCATGGATGTTCTCCGGGAGCCGCGATTCGACGAGGCACGTCTGGCCAAGGCCAAAGAGGACATGCTGTCGGAGATGAAGCGGCGCAACGACGACGCCGAGTCGATCGAGGGCCGGGAGTGGGACCGCCTCGTATACGGCGACGAATACTGGCTCAACCGGCTGCCTACCAAGGCTTCGGTGGACGGCATCACTCGCGACGACCTGGTGTCGTTCCATAAGTTGCTCGCCAACCCGGCCAGCTTCGTGGTCGCGGTGGCGGGGGACTTCGACCGCAAGGCAATGATCGCCAAGCTGAACACGACGATCGGTGCCTGGAAGCCGGTCGGCGCGCCGGTGGCGACAGTGCCGCAGCCCAAGGGGTCGGGCAAACCGGGCGTGTACCTGGTCAACAAGCCCGACGTCAACCAGGGACGGGTGTCGATCGGTCAGCTGGGCGCGAAGCGCCCCCTCTCCGACGAGTTCGCCCTCGAGGTTGCCAACGACATCCTCGGCGGCGGCGGTTTCACAGCCTGGATGATGTCGAAGGTGCGCTCCGACGAGGGGCTGGCCTACTCCGCATACTCGGATTACGGAATCGGCGACGCTTATCCGGGCACGTTTCGCGCGTCCTTCCAATCCAAGTCCTCGACGTGTCCGCGGGCGGCTCAGCTCACCGTCGAGCTGATCGGGAGAATCACGACCACCCAGGTGACGGACAAGGAGCTTGCAACCAGTAAGAGCTCCTTCACCGAGCGCTTCCCCCGCATCTTCGAGAGCAGGTTGAAGACCGTCACTCGGTTCGCTCAGGACGACCTCGTAGGGCTTCCCCACGAGTACTGGAAGATCTATCGAACTCGGATGGCTGAGGTCACGGCGTCGAGCGCGCAGGCGGCAGCGAAAGCCCACATCACACCGGACCGGTTGATCATCCTCGTGGTCGGGAACGTCGACGAGATCCTCAAGGGGCACCCGGATCACCCGGAAGTCAAGTTCGAGAGCTTCGGTCCCCTCGTGAGGTTGCCGTTGCGCGACCCCCTCACGCTTAAGCCCGTTTCCGACTGAAGGCGAGAGGAGAGGGGAGAAGGCGCTTGAGCCGAGGGCGCGAGACGTGACCGAGAAGAAGACACGGGAGCCGTCGGAGAAGCCGGTCAAGGTCGTGCTGCACCGCCTGGCCGGCACCAAGAAGGCGCAGGAGGTGAGCCTTCTGGTGGGGAGCCTTTACGAGAAGGGCAAGCGCGTCACAGTGTTTCTCTCCGACAGCGGCCGCGCCGCGATCCTCGACGAGTGGCTCTGGGTTCGTGCGCAGCACCCGTTCATCCCGCACGTACTGTGGAACGGCCACGGGGAGGTCGAAGACCCCGTGGTCGTGGTTGCGGGGACCCTGGCCAACCCGAACGGCGCCACGGTCCTGGTCATCGGGGATCACATCGCCGACCAGCGGGAGGCGAGCGGCTTCTCTGAGATCCACGACTTTGTGACCGCTTCGCCCGAGGACGAGGGGAAGAGGAAGGCCTGGGAGGACGCCGGGTTCAAGGTCGAGGAGAGGCGTGGCGTGACGCGCAAGGGCCCGGGTTAGGGGCGCGCCCGGCCCTCACCTTGGAGGCCGACGAAACCCTGCACCAGGGTGTGTGGGCTTTGGTTGAAGCGCTTCAGGGCGGCCAGGGCGGCCAGGTGTTCTTCCCGGTTGACGGTCCTGCGAAGCTCCGGGTGTGCGGCGACCCGACCGGCCCGGTGGCAGGGACGGTACTGGCTCATCAGGCTGACTGCGACCAGGGGCGAGAGCGCCTCGGACAGCCAGCGCAGCGTCTCCGCGACCCCCGCGAGGTCACCCGGGAGGACGAGGACGCGCACGAGCAGCCCTCGGTGCAACGTGCCGCCCGGGCCGATGTCCCAGGAGTCGCCGACCTGGCGGAACATCTCGGCGACTGCGCTGCGCGCCGCGCTCGGGTAGTCGGCAATCCCCGAAAGCTCCTGGGCTGTGACGGCGTCAGAGTACTTGAGGTCCGGCATGTAGATGTCGACGACGCCGTCGAGCAGCTCGAGCACCGCGATCGCGTCGTAGCCGTTGCTGTTGTAGACGATCGGCAACGAAAGGTCGTTCTCGGCGGCCAGCGCGAGCGCACGCACCAGGGCCGGCACCTGGTGGGTCGGCGAGACCCAGTTGATGTTGTGGCAGCCGTCCGCCTGCAGCTGCAGCATCGCCGCCGCGAGTTCCGCGACGCCGGAAGTGCGGCCAATGTGGTCGGACGGGCGCTGCGAGATGTCGGCGTTCTGGCAGAACGCGCAGCGCAGGTTGCAGTTCGCCAGAAAGAGCGTCCCCGAGCCCCGGCTTCCGGACAGCGGCGGCTCCTCGCCCATGTGGGGCCCCCACGAGGCGACGATCGGCTCGACACCGGTGAAACAACGGCCCAGCTCGCGCCGGCGGTCGACCTGGCAGCGTCGGGGGCACAGGTCGCAGCACTCGAGCATCGCCTCGAGCCTGGCGATGCGCCGCTGCAGCTCGCCGCTCGCGAGGAGCCTTCGGTACCCGGGCTCGAAGCCGGTCCGGTGGGTTGCTTTTGGGCTCGTCACG
>Ga0256868_10000677_pt1 | contig 19491 bp, 18 predicted proteins | sample RVTome_13_FD_187341 | JGI IMG/M metagenome (GOLD analysis project Ga0256868, IMG submission 187341) | Soil microbial communities from uranium-contaminated site in the Upper Colorado River Basin, Wyoming, United States - RVT92D227 HiSeq ...
CCCCCAAGTAATACAATTCCGGTTGGTTTTATATAGTTATTAAAATTCATAGCGCACTCCCAAACGGATGACCCGGGGCGACTGGATTTCGGTGGCGTAGCGCAGCGGGAATTCCGGCCCCGTCCATTCGTTCTCTTGAGTTGCCAGGGCCCAGTTGAAGATATTGTAAGCATCGAGGAAAACCCTGCCCCGGGCACTTCCCAGGGCGATGGTCTTCTCGAGCCGGAGGTCCACGGTCATGTTGAACTCATAGCGGGCCACGCCGCGCGGGAAGGCCTGGACGTAGAAAGGCCCCTGGTTGAGTCCGGCGACGATGATTTTGCGGCTGAACGGCTGTCCGTCGTAGTACTTGGCCAGGACGCCCAGGCGAAAACCGGAGAGCAAAGGGAAGCTCACCCCCAGCCGGGCCGTGTAGGCCCGGTCGAAGCGGAGGCGCCCTTTGGCAAAAAGAAAGGCGTTGGGATTGTCATAGAGGGCTCCGATGACGCCGTCGTCATTCTCGTATTCGGAATTCCCCGGACTCGACGTCCCGACGGCCTCAGTGGCGGTAGCGGCAAAGAAGAGCACGGTGCGGCCGAATTTTTTAGTCAGGGTCAGGTCGAGCCCGCGGTACCGGTTGACGCGGCTCCCGGCGTCCGGGTTGGTCAGCAGGAAGAAATCGTTTCCTAAGGTTTCTTTGTCCTGGTTGTGCACCGTAAGGTCGAGGTCGTCGTGGGTCCCCGGGATCGTGTCGTCTCCGGGATCATAGATTTGGACGGGGCTGTAGGCTGTCAGCGGGACGCCGATGTTGAGCGTCTCGACGAGACGGCGCGTCTCACGGTAGAAGCCTGCCAGGGTCAGATACAGGTCCCTCTGAAAGATCTTTGTGATGGAAATGGAGTATTCGTCCGTGTATGGCCTTTTGAGTTCGGAGTCGATCTCCGCATAAAACGGACCTTCCCGCCGCCACATTTCTCCCTCCTCGCCCGGCTGGAATCGCCCGTCACGGTTGCGGTCGGTCCACGGATAAACCAATCCGCCGACGGCTTGAGGATTCCCATAGCTCAGATACTGGAGAGGAAGATGGAAATAGTAGCGGCCGGCCGAAACCCGGAGAGTCAGGGACTTATCCCTCAAAAAGGGGAGGGCGAAGCTCAAGCGCGGAGCGACATTGAGCCAATCGATTTTTCCTCCTTCCTGCTCGGGCAGCGTGCCGATGCCCGGGGCCCGGCCTCTCGTCGAGACCAGGTGGAGTCCAAGCGAGAGCGAGGCCAAGTTCGGGAAGTGGATATGATCCTCGGCGAAAAGATGGATATCGAAGGACCTCTCCTTGTGGCGGACGGGCGTATTATAACGAACGATCTCGAACGGCTCATCTCCCAGGTAATGAAGATGGATGTTGTCGAGGATCTCTTGCTCTGATGAAGAGACCGCATGGCGTAGGGACAGCCCGTAATCGACCCGATGGTGGAGCCTGGAGAGGCGGCCAAAGAGGGCCTGTCCTTTTCCCTGAAGGATGACGGCGGTCCGATCGTCCCGGCCCGCCGATGCCGCTGCTCCGGAGGGGATTTTCCGGAACACCTCTTGGCCATGAGGCTCGATAACGCCGTCCTGGAAATGGGAATGGATGTTGCCCGTATTAAAAGCCGCGCCGACCTCGAAGTGATGGTCCGGCCGGAAGCGCATGCGCCAAACAATCTGGAATATGTTGTAGAGGTTTTTCCGGTCGAGCGTTGCCGAAAATGGGACATCCCTGGCCGCTCCGGCTGTGGGATGATGGATCGCCTGGCCGGTCCAGAGGACATGGACAGAGCTCCGGCCGAGCCGGAAGGCGAGGTTAACCAGGGCTGAAGACACAGTCCCTTTGTCGTCCGGGCCGAACTCGGCGACATCCCGGCTGAGGTTCAGGTGTGACAGGGAAGTAAAGAAGAAGAGTTTTTCCGGGAGGATAGGGCCGGAGAACTGGGCGCTGTAGTTCTCGAAGGAATTGAGCCGAGTTCGCTCATCTAGGCCCTCGTCCTGCAATCTCGAGGGGATGGAGCCGGATGTCATCCACGGGGTGGTGAAATAAGCCGAGAGGGCGCCGTGATAATCGGCCGTGCCTTGTTTGGGAACCAGGTCGAAAGCGCCTCCCGGGGAGAGATAAGCGATGGGGTGACGTCCGTTGCTGTGGGCGACGAACTGGAACGCCTCCAGGTCGGGATAGTACAGGGGCGTTCCCGTGACATAGGGATCGGTGGCCTCCAGCCCGTTGATGAGATAGGAGCTCTGCGTCCAGGAGACGCCGCCCCGCGAGCTCCAGAGCGCCGGCAGGCTTGCCCAGACTCCGCCGACATCGATTCGGTTGGTTGTGGCCGAGAAGTCCTGGTTCTCGATGAGAGACCAGATATTATTGGCCGAGGGCAAGGCGTCGGCTTGGAGATGGTCGATGAGCGTGCGGGAGGAGACATCGGACAGATCCGTCCAGGCAAGGGATGCCCCGGAGTCCGCCGACCTTGCATTTGCCACAAAGCTGATCCGGACGCAAAGGACGGACGAGGGTTCGAAGGCGATGCCTTGGTGAGAAGATGGCCTGAACCCCTGGCGGTCGATGAGGAGGCCGTATCTTCCCGCCGGGATTCCGTTGATGGCGAAAGAACCGTCGGCGGTTGTCCGGGCCGCCAGGTGAAGCAGGGCATCGTTCGAGGTCAGCTCAATTCGGGCGTCGGCGACGGGCCTGCCGCCTGGGTCGATGACGCGGCCGAGAAGGACGGCCGAATCCTGCGCCGGGGCGAGAGGGCCGGCCATGGAAATTATTATAATAATAAGGAGCAGGCGGAGGGGCGCAGTGAATTCGACATAGAGAACGCATTTTCTCAACTCTTCATCTCCTGCGCAAACCTCCTTATATTTCCCGATTTGCGATATCGCTGTCAAGGACGCGCTCGCCCGCCGCAATTTGATTATTGTCAAGGTGAGGGAGAATCCCTGACGAAAGCCCTCCGCTGCGGAGCGGGCACGGATCTCTTCTATTACTCGAGCCTTTTTGAAAACTCCGGCCAAAGAAACTATAATGACGCTTCATCGGTGCGAACGGTAATTTCCCGACCGAGGAGGCGTCATGTCCGAAAAACGCGACCTCATCATAATTGGCGGCGGCCCTGGGGGTTACGTGGCTGCCCTGCGCGCGGCCCAGCTCCGGAAAAAGGTGACCGTGATCGAAGAAGACCGCATCGGCGGGACATGCATGAACTACGGCTGCATCCCCACCAAGTTCCTGCTCAGCCAGACCAAGACTTGGAACGAGCTCAAACACAGCCCGAGGATCGAAGGATGGAAAGAGACCGTGCGTTTGAACTGGCCGGGCGTCCAAAAGGAAAAGAGGGCGGTCGTTGAGAGGCTGGTCCGCGGCACCGAGTTCCTTCTCGAACGGAACGGCGTTGAGGTCTTAAAGGGGAGGGCTAAGCTAAGGAGTGAAAGGGCCGTCCTCTTTCAGGGACCCGCCGGGGAGAGAGAGCTGGAGGCGGAAAAAACGATCCTGGCGACGGGCAGCACTTCGGCCGGCCTGCCGTTCCTGAAGCCAGACGGAAGTACGGTCATCACTCATCTGGAGGCGTTGGACTTTGAGGACGTCCCGCGATCGCTCGTCGTCGTCGGCGCCGGCGCCATCGGACTGGAAATCGGGACGATTTATTCCCGGGTCGGGACAGAGGTGACGGTTCTGGAGATCCTGCCGACGATCCTGCCGGGAACTGACCGGCAGATGGCTTCCCGCCTGGAAAGGCTGCTCAAGAAACAGGGGCTGAAGATATTCACCGAGATGCGCATCGAGGAGGGAGTCTGCGAGGCCGGAAGGGTGAGTCTCAGGGGGACCTGCCTCAAGACCGGCCAACCCTTTGAATTCGGCGCCGAAAAAGTGCTCCTGGCCGCGGGCCGCCGGCCGAATTCAGAATTCCTCAGGCCTGGCTTCGGCCAGCTCCTGGACCGCGGCGGGTTCGTGCAGGTCAATGCCCGATTGGAGACTGCCGTGCCCGGGATCTATGCTCTCGGCGACCTCATCGGAGGCAAGTTGCTGGCTCATAAGGCCTCTCATGAGGGAATGATAGCAGCCGAGAATGCGGCCGGCGGCTCGGCTGAAATGAAGTATCAAGCTTTGCCTATGGCAGTTTTCACCGAACCTGAGCTGGCCTCAGTGGGGTTGACGGAGGATGAAGCCAAGGCCGCCGGCCTTCAGGTTCAAATCGGACTGTTCTCTCTCCAGGCAAACGGCCGAGCGGTGACCCTGGAGAGTCCGGAGGGGATGGTCAAGATTATCGCGGCGCAGGACGACAGGGTAGTCGGGGCTCATATCCTCGCTCCATTTGCCAGCGAGATGATCCCGGAGATGACGCTGGCGGTGGGCAAGGGATTGACGGTCCAGGATGTGTCCCAAACTATCCACGTCCATCCCACGGTTTCCGAAGCGATGATGGAAGCGGCCCTGAAGGCCAAGGGGATGGCACTCCACGCTTTGAACCAATAAGCTAGCGGATATACCCGAGGGCGCGGAGCATCTCCTTGGTCTTGTCGTCGATCTGGATGTCCTGCTTTCCGGTGAGAATATCCCGGGCGAAGTCCTCGAGCTTCTGTCTGAGCGGCAGCAGCTCGGAGGGCCAATTCCGGCCGTTGTAGAGGTTGACTTTTTCCCCTGGATCTTTCTCGAGGTTGTAGATTTCATATTTGTTTTTCTGAGCCGTCAGAACAAGATGCCAAGGGGGGGAAAGCAAGGCGAAGCGGTCTTCGTAGGCTTCCGGACGGTAGGTTTCTTCGAATAGAGCGGGGAGGTCTTTCTTTTTGAGTCGCAAAAGGTTTCGGCCCTGGGAGTGGGGGAGAGGCCTGATCCCCGCCATGGCCGAGATAGTGGGGCCAACATCAAGGAGCGTGACGTACTCGGTCCGGACGGTTCCTTTGCCGGTTTTAAAGGGATCGCGGATGATGAGAGGAACGCGGAGATAAATGTCGTAGAGATAGTGGATGTGACCGATGTGGGGGTCGCCGAAGTCGGTCTGGTATTCGCCCAGCCCCTCCCCATGATCGCCGACTAATAGGATGGCCGTCTTGTCGAAGATCCGGAGCTCGCGCAGCTTTTCCCAGAGCCTCCCAACTTCGCCGTCCAGGTATTCGACCTCTCGCCGGTAGTAGGTGGGAACAGTCTCCCGAGTCAAGTTGGGCCTCCCCCGGAAGGTCATCTTGAGCCGCTTGAGGCCGGCGTTGTTCTGGATGTCGATGAGGCTGTTGTTATTGAAAAAGTATATCTGGTCGGCCTGACGGATGTACCAACCGTGACCGAAATCGACCCGGTAATCTTGCCGGTCGGGTGCCGGGTCGAACTCCAGCCTGTCCAGCCGGCCGAGAAAATGGTCGGGCCGATCATCGTAGCCGTTTTGGAATTCGATCCGGAGCTGGTTCATTCCCGGCCTTAGGTCGAGCCGGACTTCGTTGATAGTATATTTCTGGAGGCTCGTCTCTGAGACCAGCCGGTCATTGAGGAAAAGCCTGAAGTCCAGAGGAGAATCAGGAGGAGCGTAGGGATCGTGGGGGTCGGAATAGTGGATCCAGGCGAAAAACGGCCGGTCCCCGTTTTTCTCGATCCAGGAGAACACTCGGCTGTTGACCTCTTCGGCGGAGAGATACCAACGGTCCGGTGGAAATTCATCCTCATAGTCCTCGAAACCCTGATCGAGACCGAAGTTGGAAGTCAAGACACCCAGGGAAACAAAGGCGGCGGTCGCAAATCCTTTTTTCCGGAAGAGGTTCACGAAGGACGACAGAGCTCGCCTGGTTCCAAGGACCTGGCCGTTGTTGTAATTTTTGATGACGTGGGGCGGTTCGGAGAAAAAAAGCGAGGCGTGGGAAGGGAGAGTGATGGGGATGAGGCTGTAGGCGTTCTGAAACAGGGTCCCCTCCCGGGCGAGGAGGTCGATGTTGGGAGTGGCGGCATTGGCCGGCTCATAGGCGCTGATGTAATCGGCGCGCTGGGTATCGAGGGTGATCAAGATATAGTTCTCAGGCCGCTCCGCTGTCTGACAAGCCAAGAAGCCGAACCCTATCGCCAGGCCGGCTAGAGAGAGGGTCCACCGGCCGAGCTTAGCGGAAACGAAGGGTCGGGTCATATTGGGTTTTGGGAGTGCGTATTATGCGGGATCGCGGTTTTCTTGTCAAAAACTGTTGCTATTTCGGGGGCGTTTCTATAAAATTGTTGCCTTCCTAGGAAGGAGAAACGTGGTCGAGGCTTTTTTAGTTTTTCTCATCTTCGGGCTTCTCGGTTTGATCCTGATCTTTATGAACAAGCTGCTGGGGCCTTCCCGCACGAACCCGGCCAAGGAACAGCCCTTCGAATGCGGCAGCCCTTACCTCCAGAAAGGGATCAACCCGTTCCCGATCAAGTTCTATTTGGTCGCGTTCATCTTCCTTCTCTTTGATGTCGAGGTGGTCTTCTTTTTTCCCTGGGCGCTCATCTTCAAGGAGATGCCGGGAACGGCATTCCTCATCATGGTCGCTTACATCGCGGTCCTCGTCGTCGGGTTCGTCTACGCTTGGAAAAAGGGCGCCTTCGAATGGGAATGAGGTAAAGAAAGCTATGACTGAGGAGAAGAAGAAGCGCCAGCCGGCCGGGCAGTTCATAACCACGCAATTTAACTCCCTGCTCGGCTGGGCCCGCAAGTTCTCGCTCTTTCATTATCCCTTTGTTACGGCCTGCTGCGGGATGGAGTACATGTCAGCCGCCTGCGCTCATTTCGACATCGATCGTTTCGGAGCCGGCTGGACGCGCTTCTCGCCGCGGCAATCGGATATGCTTCTCGTCGTCGGCACCATCACCCAAAAGGAAGCCCCGGTCCTCCGGACGGTCTACGAGCAGATGACCGAGCCCAAGTGGGTTGTTGCCTTCGGCACCTGCGCCGTGAGCGGCGGGATCTACGACAACTACGCCGTCGTCCAGGGAATCGACCAGATCATCCCCGTCGACGTTTATATCCCGGGATGCCCCCCGCGGCCCGAGACCGTGCTCGACGGTCTCCTAAAACTGCAGGAGAAGATTCAACATCAGGACCAAGATTGGCGATGGAAGAAAAAACGGTATTAGAGCGGCTCCGGAAGAAATTTCCGGCCGAGGTCGAGGATGCGGCGAGCTCGCTCGGCGATGATGTGATCATCATCGGAAAGAGCGCGCTCCTCCCGGTCATGACCTACCTTAAGGGCAAGCCGGAAGACTACGCCATGCTTCTGGACCTCACCTGCGTCGATTTCCGGGGGGAAAAGTCGCGCTTTGAGATGGTCTATCATCTCTTCTCGCTAACCCAGAACGGGCGTTTGAGGATTAAGACGAGGCTCCCTGAAAACGATCTTCGGATGGCCTCGCTGACATCTCTCTGGAAAAACGCCGACTGGCTGGAGCGCGAAGTCTACGACCTTTTCGGAGTGCAATTCGAGGGGCACCCCGACCTCCGGCGTCTCTTTATGTATGACGGGTTCGAAGGGCATCCACTGCGCAAGGATTACCCCCTGCGCCGGCGCCAGCCCCTCATTCGATTGAAGGATTGACATGCCAACACGGATCCTGAAAGAGGCCCGACAGGACACGATGCTCCTCAACATGGGGCCGTCCCACCCGGCCATGCACGGAACGATCCGCATCATGCTGGAGCTCGACGGCGAGCGCATCCTCAATTCCGAAGTGGAGGTCGGGTATCTCCACCGCGGGTTCGAGAAAACTTGCGAGCACCGGACTTACTTCAGCCTGCTACCCTATACCGACCGGTTGAATTATGTTTCGCCGCTCATCAACAACCTCGGCTACGTCATGACCGTCGAGAAACTGCTCGGCGTCGAGGTCCCGGAGCGCGCCCAGTACATCCGCGTCCTGATGAGCGAGCTCTCGCGCATCTCCGACCACCTCACCTGCCTCGCCGCCATGGCCATGGAATGCGGCGCCTTCACGGCCTTTCTGTACAAGATGAAGGCCCGTGAGTTCCTCTGGGATGTCATCGAACAGACGACCGGCGCCCGGATGACGACCTCCTACATCCGCATCGGCGGAGTCCGGGCGGACCTCCACCCCGGCTTCGACACGGCCTTGAAGAAAGCGATCGAAGAGACGCGGCTGGTACTCAAGGACGTCCACGGACTGCTCGACAAAAACAAGATCTTCCTCAACCGGACCCGCGATGTCGCCGTCATGTCCCGTGAGGATGCCGTCGCCTTCGGCTGGACCGGGCCCTGCCTGCGCTCCACCGGCGTCTGCTACGATGTCCGCAAGGCGCATCCCTATCTCGTCTATGACCGGCTGAACTGGGAAGTTCCGCTGGGCGAGAGGGGAGATAACTTCGACCGTTACCTGGTCCGGATGAAGGAGATGGAGCAGAGCCTGCGCATCATCGAGCAGGCCGCCGTCCGCATCCCCAGGACTTCCCGGGCCTTCATCGCCGGGGGCATGGAGCCCGCCCAGGCCATCAAGGAATCGCGCCGCCAACGGGTCCGGAAGGACATCGCCCTTTCTCCCAACCTGGAGGGTTCCGAGGAGGCCCGTTATCCGGATATCCTGGCCTCGGACAAGGGCTTTGTCGTTCCGCCCAAAGAAGAGACCTACACGACGATCGAGGGGCTGATCAATCATTTCAAGTTCTTCATGCTCGGGCACGGCATCCGGCCGCCCAAAGGCGATGTGTACTTCGCAGTTGAAGGCGGAAACGGTGAGCTGGGGTTTTATATAGTTTCCGACGGAACCGACCGACCCTACCGTCTCCACCTGAGGGCCCCTTGTTTCCATATCGTTGCCGCCCTGGAGCAGCTGATCCGGGGGCGCTATGTGGCCGATGTCATCCCGACTTTCGGGTCGATGAATATGATCGGAGGAGAGCTGGACCGGTGAGCCCAGAATATTCTGTTTCACTGCGCCGCAAGATCGATGAGGTCGCGGCCCGATATCCAAAAAAAGGAGCGGCTCTCTTGCCGGTCCTCCATCTCGTCCAGAGGGAAGTGGGCTGTATCTCCGCCGAGGAAGAGCGGTTCGTCGCCCAGGTCCTCGGGCTCAGGCCGATGAAGGTTAGAGAAGTGGTGACCTTTTATACGATGTTCCTCCGTCGGCCCGTCGGGAAATATCACCTCCAGGTCTGCTCCAACCTGAGCTGCTCGCTGCTCGGGGCGGGGCCGCTCCTGGATTATCTGCAGCAGAAGCTGGGCGTCCGAGTCGGAGAGACGACGGCCGACGGCCGGTTCACCCTCTCCACCGTAGAATGCCTCGGGGCCTGTGAGCAGGCGCCCTCCCTTATGATCAATTTCGATTATCACGGCCAGTTGGATGGAGAGAAGATCGACCGGATCCTGGAGAGCCTGGAATAGAACAGTGGACGAAAAGGTTTTGACTCGGCACTTCGGCGTGGAAGGCCTTTTCCGGATCGAGGTCTACCGCGGGCAGGGCGGATATAGCGCGGTCGAAACGGCCTTGAAAAAAATGACGCCCGCCGCGGTCTTGGACGAAGTCAAGAGAGCCTGCCTGCGCGGCCGGGGTGGGGCGGGATTCCCGGCCGGAGTGAAGTGGGGATTCGTCCCTCAGAACGTCCCCAAGCCCAGGTACCTTTGCGTCAACGCAGACGAGGGCGAGCCCGGCACGTTTAAAGACCGCTATCTTATGAATCACAACCCGCATCTTCTACTTGAGGGGACGATCATCGCCTCCTACGCAGTCGGCATCCACTCAGCCTATATCTATGTCCGCGGTGAGTACGAGGCTATCGCCCTGAGGCTCGAGGGAGCGATCACCGAGGCCTACCGGAATGGATATCTCGGGAAAAACATCCTCGGCACGGGGTTTGATCTGGAGATGGCCGTGCACCGGGGGGCGGGTGCCTATATCTGCGGCGAGGAAACAGCCCTCCTCGAATCCCTCGAAGGGAAGCGCGGGCACCCCCGGCTGAAACCGCCTTTCCCCGCCTCGGTCGGCCTGTTCCAGTGCCCTACCGTGATCAACAACGTGGAGACCCTGTCCAACATTCCCTTTATCGTCCAGAACGGCGCTGACTGGTTTCTCAAGAAAGGCCTGCCTAAGGACGGGGGGACGAGAATCTTTGGCGTCAGCGGCATGGTCAAGAGGCCGGGCATTTATGAACTCCCGCTCGGGACGAAGTTGCGGACGATCATCTTCGACCACGCCGGGGGGATGAAGGATGGTAAACAGCTCAAAGCGGTCATCCCTGGCGGGATGTCGGCCCCCATCCTCACGGCGGACGAGATCGACCTGCCGATGGATTTCGATTCTCTGGCCGGTGTCGGATCGATGCTCGGCTCGGCGGCCGTCATCGTTATCGACCGAGAGACGTCAATCTTGGACGTCCTCAGCGCCGTCTCCAAGTTTTACTCCCATGAATCGTGCGGCCAGTGCACGCCCTGCCGGATCGGGACGTCCTGGATCAACAAGATTGTCAAACGTCTGGCCAGGGGAGAGGGTGAAGAGGACGATATCGACGCGATCATCCGTCTGGCCTCCAATATCAAGGGCAAGACGCTCTGTCCGCTCGGGGACGCTGCGGCCCTGCCCATTCTGTCGATCTGCCAGAAATTCCGCCGGGAGCTGGAGGGATATCTCCCCCATGCCTAAGATTCTCATCGACGACCGGATGGTCGAGGCGGCCGAGGGGCTGACCCTGCTACGGGCGGCTGAAAACGCCGGCATTCCCATCCCCCATTTCTGCTACCATACCGCCTTCCCACCCGAGGGAAGCTGCCGGATGTGTCTGGTCGAAATCGAGGGGTTGCCCAAGTTGGAACTGGCCTGCTCCACCATGGTCAAGGAAGGCCTCAAAGTCCAGACCATGAGCGCGAAGGTCGTCGAAGCCAGGAAAGGCGTTCTCGAGTTCTTGCTGGCCGAGCACCCCCTGGATTGTCCGATCTGTGACAAGGCGGGCGAGTGCAAGCTCCAGGACTATTTCGAGGAATATGGGCTTTTCCGGAGTCAGTTTAAGGAGGCCAAGGAAAAGCGGGAGAAGAAATTCAAACTCAGCCGGAACTTGATACTGGACCGGGAGCGCTGCATCCTCTGCACGCGCTGCGTCCGGTTCCTGAACGAGATCACCAAGACCGAGGATGCGGGCATCCTCAACCGCGGCATCCATTCCGAGGTCGGAATCTACGAATCTGAGCTCATCGACAACAACTATTCTGGAAACCTGGCCCAGATCTGCCCGGTCGGCGCCATCACAGACTCGGATTTCCGCTTCAAAACCCGGGTTTGGTTCCTGGAATCCGATGAATCCATCTGCCCGCTCTGCAGCCGCGGCTGCAACATCGCCATCGATTCCCACCCCGGCCACCCGCGCGCCCTCCGTACTCGGCGGGTTTATCGGGTTCGCGCCCGCCCGAACCCCGACGTCAACTCGCATTGGATCTGCGATTATGGACGATACGGCTATGCCTATTTGGATGAGGCCAGACAGGACAGATTGGTTTGGAAGAAGGGTGGCCTAGAGACCAGGCTGATCTGGGACAAGGCCGCCCAAATCCTGACAGAGAAGGTTCGATCCCTGGTCCACCTCCGGAAGAATTCGCGGATCGGTGTCGTCCTTCATAGCAACCTGACGAACGAGGAGCTTTTCCTGGCCGACCGGCTTTTCCGGAAGGGATTGGGGGTTGAAAAACTTTTTCTGGCCGACCCGCCGCCGGGAAAAGGGGATGGATTCCTGCTTACCTCTGACCGGACCGCCAACCGCCGCGGCCTGCTGGAGGTCGGCTTGCCCGTCCAGGCGCTCGATGCCAAAGCCCTGTCCGACTTGGACCTACTCTTCATCTTTGGGCATTACCTGGCCGACGGAACCAGCGCGGCCAACTTAAAATACGCCCTGGAGAAGGTCGAGACCAAGGCGCTTTTCGCCTCCCACAAAAGCGGCCTGGACGGCCTCGTTGATTTCGTAATCCCGGTGCCGGTTATCGCCGAGAAAAACGGCACCCTGACCAATGTCGACGGCCGGGTCCAGCCTTTCGTCGCCGGCCTGGATTTTAACGGCGACGGGCTCCCCGAATGGAGGGCGCTCTTGGATCTGGCCAAAGAGCTGAAGGTCGAGCCCAAGTATTTCTGGCCGCTGGCCTCTCCGGAGGGCGTTTATCAGGCGCTTAGAAAAGAGATCCCTTTTTTTAAATAGAGGACGATGGATATTGTGATCGCCGTCATCAAGATTATCCTGGCCCTGGTCTGGTTCCTCGTCCTGACGCTGTATCTCACCTGGCTGGAGAGGAAAGAGAGCGCCGTCATCCAGGATCGGATCGGAGCCAATCGGGCCAATATCTGGAAGTTCCGGTTTCTCGGCCTTTTCCAGCCGTTCGCCGATGCCATTAAGATGATCTTCAAGGAAGATTTCGTTCCGGCCTTTGCCAACAAGTTTCTGCATACGCTGGCACCCTTCCTTTCCTTCTTCTTTGTCGCCATTACCATCTGTGCCGTGCCGTTCGGCGACACGCTTCACCTCGCTGGCCGGACGATCAACCTCCAGGTCCTCGACCTCAACGCGGGGCTTCTTTTCATGCTGGCCATGCTCTCCCTGGGCATCTACGGGATCATCCTCAGCGGCTGGGCTTCGCGCAACCGGTTTACCCTCCTCGGCGGGATGCGGGGCGCCGCTCAGCTCATCTCCTACGAGGTCGCCCTGGGCCTTTCGCTCATCGGCATCATCATGGTCTTTCCCTCGCTCAGCCTCCAGAGCATCGTCCGATTCCAGGGCGAAAACCTCCTCGGCTTCATCCCCAAGTGGGGTGTCCTGATACAGCCGCTCGGGTTTGTCGTCTTCTTCTTTGCCGCTCTGGCGGAGACCAAGCGCGTCCCCTTCGACATGCCGGAGGGGGAGTCCGAGATCATCGGATTCTTCACCGAATACGGCGGGCTCAAATGGGGCCTGTTCATGATGACCGATTTCATGGAGATCATCATCGTTTCCGCGCTTCTGACAACACTCTTTTTCGGCGGCTGGCAGGTGCCCTGGCTAGCGGCCGATGGCTTTCAATGGCCCTGGGGCGGAGGGTGGGCGCTGCCGCATGGCATCGTGGTCCTGCTCCAGCTTCTGGCCTTCAACGTCAAGATCGTGTTTTTCTGTTGGCTCCAGATCCTCATCCGCTGGACCTACCCCCGCTTCCGCTACGACCAGGTCATGGATTTGGGCTGGAAGGTCCTCATCCCCTTGAGCCTGCTCAACATCGTCGGCACCGGGATCGTGATGGGATTGCTGAAATGATCAGAGCGCTCGGCTATTTTCTCGAGATCATCAAGGGCGGCCTGATCACCGTCCGCCATTTCAACACCAACATGTGGTTCCATACGCTCAAGGTCCTCGGTTTCAAGACCAAGCGTAAAGGAGCGGTGACTATCCAGTATCCCGAGGAGAAGAAAGCGCTTGCCGCTCGCCACCGCAGCCTCCACCGCTTGATGCGGAGGGAGGACGGAAAGCCGCGCTGCGTCTCCTGCCTGCTTTGCGTGACGGTCTGCCCCTCCGAATGCATCTCCGTCGAGGCCGCCGAGGACCCCGATTCTGAGATCCAGAAGGTACCGGCCGAGTTCATCATTGATATGAGCCGCTGCTGCTTCTGCGGGTTCTGCGTTGAGGCCTGCCCGGAGGATGCCATTCGCATGGATACTGGGAAGATCGAGCTGGCTGAATACCAACGGCGGGATCTGGTCCTCGATCTTGACAAACTCCTGAAATGACATCCGACCGACTCCGGCTGGGGGATTACGATATCTACGGATTGCGGGACGGGTTTTTCTACTTGGACGGCGGGGCGATGTTCGGCGTGGTCCCCAAAACTCTCTGGGAGAAAAAATGCCCGGCCGATGCCCAGAACAGAATCAGGCTGGCCCTGAACTCGCTCCTGATCAAAACGCCGGCTGCGCTCGTCCTGGTGGAGACCGGGATCGGATCGAAGCTTGACCGGAAGTTCCATGACATCTACTGCGTCGAGCAGGACCCCGGACTACTCGGCTCTCTCGCCCGACTCGGGTTCGCGCCGGAGGAGATCGACTTTGTCATCAACACTCATCTCCATTTCGACCACTGCGGCGGAAACACCATCCGGGACGAGAAGGGCGCGGTCGTCCCGGCGTTCCCCCGGGCCCGCTACATCATCCAGAAAGGTGAATGGGAGTGGGCGATGAATCCCCACGAAAGGGAGAAGGGCAGCTACCAGGACGAGAATTTCCGGCCGTTGGCCGATTTCGGCCTCCTCCGGCTCGTTGACGGCGACGCCCCGGTTACAGAAGGCGTCGAGGTCATGCTCGCTCCCGGCCACACGGCGCGACACCAGTGCGTCAAAGTGATAAGCGGAGGGAAAACGCTCGTCTATTTGGGCGATCTCGTCCCGACCTCGGCCCACATCGGGCTCGCCTACGGAATGAGCTACGACCTCCATCCTCTCGAAAACCTGGAGAACAAGAGGAAGCTCTACTCGCAGGCCGTCGCCGAAGACTGGATCCTGGCTTTTGTCCACGACCCGGTCCGGTATTTCGGCAGAGTCGGGAAGGTCAACCAGAAGTTCGAATTCCGGCCTCTCGATTGACTTTGCCGATTGGAGGGCTATAATAACTTTTCTTCATTAAAGGAGGTCTCATCATATGAAAGAAGTCACCATAGAAGAACTCTTAGCCAAAGCCGAAAAACCTTCGAGAGAAGCGATGCGCCTCCATGCTTTCTACAAGGGCAAGATCGGCGTTCAGCTGAAATGCCGGATCCGGAGCTTCGAGGATTTTGCCATCTGGTACACTCCCGGAGTGGCGGCGGTCTGCAAGGCGATCCATCAAGACCCGGAGAAAGCTTACGACTACACCAACAAGTGGAATTTCGTGGCCGTCATCTCGGACGGCTCGCGCGTCCTCGGCCTGGGTGATATCGGCCCCGAGGCCGGTCTCCCGGTCATGGAAGGCAAGGGGCTGCTGTACAAGTACCTGGGCGGAGTCGACGCCTTCCCCCTTTGTCTCAACGAGAAGGACCCGGACAAGATCATCGCCATAGTCAAGGCCCTCCAGCCCACCTTCGGCGGCATTAACCTCGAAGACATCTCCCACCCTAAGTGCTTCAAGATACTGGACACTCTACGCGTCGAATGCGAAATTCCCGTCTGGCACGACGACCAACAGGGGACGGCCTGTGTCACCGTGGCCGGGCTGATCAACGCCCTTAAGATCGTCGGAAAGAAAATCGACGAAGTGCGGGTCACGATGGTTGGCTCGGGTGCAGCCGGGGTGGCCATCGTCCGACTCCTGCTGTCCGCCGGAGTCACGCCAGGCAACATCCTCTCCGTCGACTCCAAAGGCATCCTGCACCGGGACCGCAGCGACCGGGCAATCCTCCAAACCCAGTTCAAGGAGAAATGGGATATCTGTTTGAAGACAAACGCCAAGCAGGTTAAGGGCGATGTCCCTGATGCCATCCGCGGAGCCGATGTCCTGATCTCAGCCTCGAAGCAGGGCCCGGGCACCATCCGGAAGGACTGGGTCAAGACGATGGCTAAGGACGCGATCGTCTTCGCCGAGGCCAACCCCGTTCCCGAGATCTGGCCCTGGGAAGCGAAGGAGGCGGGAGCCAGGATTGTGGCCACCGGCCGGTCTGATTTTCCAAACCAGGTCAACAATTCGCTCGGTTTTCCCGGCATCTTTCGCGGCGCCCTGGACGTCCGGGCCAAGACGATCACCGACGAGATGTGCATTGCGGCGGCCCGAGAGCTGGCGAAAGTCGCCGAGGACCACGGCCTCAGCGAGGAGTATATCATCCCGAACATGGACCAGTGGGAAGTCTTCCCGCGGGAAGCCGTCGCCGTCGGCTCCAAAGGGATCGAGCAGGGCGTCGCCCGCCTAAAGGCTCCGGCCGAAGAGCGGTTCAAGCTGGCTGCGGCCATCATCAAACAGGCCCGGGAAGAGGTCCAGATGCTGATGAGGGAAAAATTCATCATCGATCCCGACGCCTGAGGCCGTTTGCCGCGCATTGACATCTTGATGTCATTGTGATATAAAACTAGATAAGAAAGAGGATACCCAAAGCTCTTTTTAATTTTAGGAGGTAAATCCATGAAGCATTTTTCTAAGTTCCTCGTTCTGGGTATTTTTGTGGTCTCTCTGTTCTCGAGCTGCGCCAAGCAGCCCACTCAGGCCATCGACGCCGCCAAAGCGGCCATCGAGGCAGCCACGCAAGAAGGCGCCTCCGTTTACGCGGCCGACGAGCTCAAGAAGTTGAACGATGACCTGCAGGCAGCGATGGATGAAGTCAGCACGCAGAGCAAGAAGTTCTTCAAGAAATACGGCACTGCCAAGGAGATGCTGACCAAGGTACAGGCCGACGGCGATGCTCTGAAAGCCACGATCCCGGCCAAGAAAGAAGCCGCCAAGAACGCCGCTATTCAGGCTCAGACAGAAGCCAAGGCTGCTCTCGACGAAGCCAAAGCCCTGTTGGAGAAGGCCCCCATGGGCAAGGGTACGAAGGCCGACATCATGGCCATGAAGGCCGATTTAGCCGGGCTGGAGACTTCTTTTGCCGAGGTCCAGACTGCCATCGACAGCGAGGATTACTTCGGTGCTTCGGCCAAGGCCGCCACGATCAAAGAGAAGGCGACGGTCACCTCCGACCAGGTGAAAGCGGCCATCGAGAAGGTCAAAGGGAAGAGATAAGGTCCGGCCTGTTTTTTCGTTTGAAGACCGCTCTTCTAGTTTCGGCGTTTTTTATTTGCGTTTTTTGCGCTAGTACCTGCCAAAGTCCGCCGGTCCCCCCCGAGGTCGAAAAGGCCAAGAGCCAGGAAAACGACCTCTGGAGGGCCGGCGCTCCCGTTTACGCGGCGGACGAGTACGCTCGGTATCTCGAATCACTGCGCCTCGCCAAGGAAAAACTGATCAAGCAGAACGTCCGCCTCCGCTGGTTCCGCGACTATAAAGAAGTCCGCGCAGATTATATCGTCATCCTGGCCCAGGGCGATACCCTGATCAACAGGGTCCAAGCGGAAAAGCGCTCGCAGTCGCAGGATTTTTCGCAGCGGCTCGACCGGCTCGAAGAGAGGATGAGGAAGATCAAAGCGCTGACCCAGCTGATGAATGAGCATGCTCCCGTCCGGGAGAACCTGGCCCGGGCCGAGGTCGTCTCCAGGGAGGCGGAAATCCTGATCCGGAATGAGAAATACGCTGAGCTCGCTCCCAAGCTGGACTTGATAGACGGCCACATCCGCCAGGCCGAGGAGGCGCTGTTTTCGATCCTCGCCCGGTATGCCGATGACGCGCAGGTGGCCAGATGGCGCAAGCTCGCCGAGGACACTGTTTCCGAATCCCGACGGCGGGGGACGACCGCCGTCCTGGTCAACAAGCTCGCCCGGACAATGACGCTTTTTAAGAAGGGGAAGGAAATCGCCGTCTATGAGATCGGGCTGGGCAGATATGGGCTGACCGACAAGCTCTATGCCGGCGACGAGGCGACGCCGGAAGGCCGCTACCGAATCGTAAAAAAGAACGCTCAGAGCCGCTATTACAAGGCGCTTCTGATCGATTATCCCAACGAATATGACAAGAGACGCTTCGCCCTGGCCAAGAAAAAAGGGCTAATCCCGGCGGGGGCCTCCATCGGCGGGCTGATCGAGATCCACGGCGGCGGGAACGATTTTTTAACCAACGGATGCGTGGGTGTCGAGAACTCAGTCATGGACAGGATATTTCCTGAGGTCGCGGTCGGGACGGTGGTGGCGATCGTCGGGTCTCTGGAGAGCGCCCAAAAGCTCTTGGCCGGGCTCAGGATATCCGGATCATGAACAAGAAGAAGACGGCCCGCGCCTTGGTGCTCCTCTTGGCGGCGGTCCTGGTGGTAGTCGAGGCGGTGGCGATAATCGTGGCCTGGCCGAAACAGGCGGCCGAAGCGGCGGCCGGCGCAGAAACCAACGATCAGAAGGCGGCGGCCAGGCTCGATGCGGAGACCGCTGCCCTGCGTAAGAGAATCGGGGCTCTCGCGCCCAAGGCCGCGCATATCATCATCGATTCGGCCCGCAACACCCTCACCCTCAAGACTGGGAAAGAGGTCCGGCTCCAGGCCGTGGTGAGCTGCGGCAGTGGCAGCATCCTGGAAGAACCCGGCGGCAAGCGGACGTGGATCTTCGACACGCCCCGCGGCGAATTCCAGGTCAAGTCCAAGGTCGTCGACCCGACCTGGGTTAAGCCCGATTGGGCGTTCATCGAGGAAGGTAAAGAAATCCCGAAAAAGCGAGAGGAGAGGTTAGAGGCCGGAGTTCTGGGTGATTATGCGCTCGGGTTCGGAGACGGGTACTTCATCCACGGAACACTCTACAGCCGGCTTCTCGGCCGGAGCGTAACCCACGGCTGCGTTCGAGTGGGAGACAAAGACCTGAAGGCCATCTTTCAAGCGGCTTCGATCGGGACCAGGATCTATATTTACTGAAGAGAACGCGACAACCGATGCCGTTGCTGAGAACGATATGGGGTTGCGATTTCCGGGCACTGCCCGTGTTCTGTGTCCTCTGCTTATCGTTTCCTGCATGGGGTGGGGACCAGACGGCTTCCTTGCAGAACCGGCTGGCCAAGCAGGAACTCCTTCTTGCCAAGACTCCGTCCCTTTATTTCATCGTCTATCTCAAGAGCAAGGTGATCGTCCTGAAATCCCGGGGGATGATCCTTCAGGAATGGAAAGCCCAGAGCATCCGTGCCTGGGGAGACGCGCCGCCGCTGGGCCCTCTGACGCTTGAAAAGAAGAGCACGCTCTTCCCTCCCAAAAGGACGAAGATCATGCCGGCCGCCGATGAGGAGGAGGCCGCCACCTTCGAACTGGATGCCCTCGAGCTCAAGGACATGCCCTCCAGATTCACGCTTTTCCTGAGCGGTGGAATAAGACTGCATGTGCGACCCAAAGCCCGAGGTCTTTTCCCCCGCCTTGGGAACATCGGCCATCTATTAGGCTGGAACCTCTGGGTCCCCTTGAAAAACCTGTCGTTCAGGCTGAGGAAAAAACACTTTGCCGCCTTTGATATCAGTCTGGAGAAGAAAGAGGATGGGCAGGCCGTTTATTGGGCTGTTCCGGAAGGGATAAAGGGCTTGGTTTTTCCGCTCTGACCCCTAATTTCTCCCTGATCTCCATAGAGAACTAAATACCTGAGATTTTATTTATAAAATATACTTGACAATATATTACTCAAATATTATAATGATTGCGTTTTATTAAGGAGGCTGAAATGGCAAAGATTATAGGCATCGATCTCGGCACGACGAACTCCGTCGTGGCCATCATGGAAGGCGATAAGGTAACCGTAATTCCGAATGAAGAAGGGGGCAGGACCACTCCTTCAGTGGTCGGCTTCACGTCCAAAGGAGAAAGGCTGGCCGGACAGGTTGCCAAGAGACAGAGGGTCACCAACCCCGAAAACACCATCTATTCGATAAAAAGATTCATGGGCAGGCGGTTTGGAGAAGTTTCCCAGGAGATCAAGCAAGTGCCCTTCAAGGTGGCGCAAGCCTCAAACGGCGACGTCCGGGTGGAGGCCTTG
>Ga0256868_10000682_pt1 | contig 19416 bp, 18 predicted proteins | sample RVTome_13_FD_187341 | JGI IMG/M metagenome (GOLD analysis project Ga0256868, IMG submission 187341) | Soil microbial communities from uranium-contaminated site in the Upper Colorado River Basin, Wyoming, United States - RVT92D227 HiSeq ...
AAGGCTCCGTAAGGGAGCTGAGCAAACCTGCGGGTCGCAGCGCGAGCGAACCTGGATGTAGCCTCGAAATTCACAATGGAGTTGTCGACCCTCTCCTACAAAGGGGAAGACCGGAGCATCTATCCTAACGAAAACTGCCACAACCGATAGATGGACTCCCGGGGTAACAGGGGTGACACGCAGGGGCAGTCATACGACAATGAACGCGGGAGACCCTTGTCGATGTTCATCAGGGGGGCAACCGGTAGATATAAGGAGACGAAATTTTACTGGGTCGGCAAGGGAGTCGGATTTGCCCATAGTACCGCTTGGATCTCAAGGACAGCATAGCCTTGGGAGAGGGAAGGGGCAATACTTTTATCACGTTTCAGAAGAGGTGAAGGAAAGGGGATTGCACAGAGCGTGCTGGAAACTCCAGAAAAGATCCGGGAACTTCAGAGGAAACTATACCGGAAGGCCAAGCAGGAGAAGGAGTACCGATTCTATCTTCTCTATGACAAGGTTTACAGGGTGGACATCCTGAACCATGCCTATAAACTTGTCAGAGCGAACAAAGGAGCGCCTGGTATAGACGGTGAAACCTTTGAGCAGATAGAGGAGAGGGGAGGAACCGAGAAGTATCTTGAAGAGATTGCCGAGGAACTCAAGCGGAAAGACTACAAGCCTCAGGCTGTCCGTAGGGTCTACATTCCTAAGGCAACAGGGGGTAAGAGGCCGCTGGGAATACCGGTGATCAAGGACAGAGTCGTACAGATGGCCGTGAAGATAGTAATCGAGCCTATCTTCGAAGCCGACTTTCAGAACAACTCTTACGGATTCAGACCGAAGCGGAATGCCCATCAGGCGGTGGACGACGTAAAGAATCACCTCTTTAAAGGCAGAACCGAAGTAATCGATGCCGACATTTCCAAGTACTTCGATACCATTCCCCATGACAAACTGATACAGGTGGTGGCCAAACGCATCGTGGATAAGCAGATATTGAAACTTATCAAGATGTGGCTCAGGGCACCGATTGTTGAGGAACGTGAGGATGGAAAGAAAGAGTACAAAGGGAATGACAAGGGGACACCGCAGGGAGGGGTAATATCTCCGCTGCTTGCCAATATCTATCTGAATGTACTTGATACGCTGTGGGCGGTCAAGAAAATACAGGAGAGACTGGGGGCAAGGCTGGTGAGGTATGCCGATGATAGTGTGATATTATGCAGAGGCAATACCGGTCGGATTCTGAAGGGGATAAAGAGGGTTCTCGATGACCTGGGCCTCATTCTGAATGAGGAAAAGACCTGTGTTGTGGATGCACGCCAGGAGAGCTTTAACTTTCTGGGATTCACTATAGGTGTGAAGCGAAGCACGAGAACCGGAAGGACATACCCTCACATCGAACCGTCCAAGAAAGCACAGCAACAGATACGATCAGAAGTCAAGAGGTTGACAACGGAGCAGTATAGTGCAGTGCCGACGGAGGTTGTGATCCGGAGAGTGAATGAAGTGGTCAGAGGATGGGTAGGCTACTTTCGATATGGCAATTGTACGAAAGCCCTGGTAACCTTGAAAAGATACTTGGTCTACAGGATGCGAATATATCAGCGCCGGAAACACCATTACTGTAGTTTTGGATACAAGGCATATCCGGACAGATATTATTTCGATTCTTTAGGCCTATACGAAGTTCCAACCAAAGCTCCATGGGCGAAAGCCACCGGATGCAGATAATCGGAAAGCCGTATTCGGGAAAACCGAACGTACGGTTTGATGAGGGGGAGCTGGAGATAGAGCACGTAGCCACTACGCCAGCTCTCTACTCTACTGAAAGTCTCAGATCCGCCTTTTGGTCGAAAGGATTTGGGAAAGGCGAGGACTCCTTCCTGTAACATTCACTTCCAAAAAGTTTAAGAAAGGTGTAGGCATTAAATTGGCTTTGGGGCGGCAGAATTTGGGAAAAATGAGGAATTCTTCCTGTAGCTTTCGATTGTTTGATTTTTGGAAAAAATGTATATTACGATCGAAAAATTATGATGGGGATATGCTTCAACTCCAATGAATAATTCAATTTTAAATTATATCGATTCACTTAATATTGTTTAAAACAGTCCTTTCTTATAAAACCATTTAATTCGTTTGGTCCAAATTAAAAGAGACCTTTTATATAGCTCAATTTTAAAGAACATAAGATCTAATAATAATATTAGGATTGTAACCAAATTTGAAATAAGAGAAGGAGAGCTTTGTGATATTCGATTTCCGAGCATCTCAGAAAGATCTCGGAGTCAATATTTGTAGGTGAAACCGTAATCCGTAATCAAATCACAGAATGTTAAGAATTTCCCTGTCATGCTGAAATTTTTTCAGCATCTCTACTCCTCCGAAACTATGGATCCTGAACCAAGTTCAGGATGACGATTACGGATTATGGGTGAAATATTCAATGTGATTCCTGGTATTTATTACCGAAAGATAATGGTGGCATCTACAGCTACTGGTTCTCCATCTATGATTAAAAGTGGATTGACATCGATCTCCTGAATTTTATCGAAGGTCATTGCAAGCCATCCTAACTTGATCAACCAATCGGTAAGGCTCTCCATATTCACCGGTTTTGAGCCTCGATATCCTTTCAACAAAACCTGTCCTTTTAAGTCTTCGACCATTCTAAGTATCTCTTCTTTATTGAGCGGAACTAATCTAAATACCACATCCTTGTAAACCTCTGCCCAAACTCCTCCAATTCCGAGCATGGCGGTGGGTCCAAATTGCGGATCCCGTGTGATTCCTACGATTAATTCAAGATCGCCCTTCAGCATTGGCTGTATCAGGAAAGATTTCGGTTTCGTTTTGAGGCGGAGCATTTTTTTATAAGCGGATTTGAGTTGTTCAGCATTTTGGAGATTTAGCTCCACCAGACCTGCTTCGGTTTTATGGATTTGTCCATCGGTGATTCCTTTGAGAACGATGGGATACCCAATCTTTTTTGCGGCATTAATGGCTTCTTCTAAACTTTTTACATTCGCTTCCTTAACCACTTTCAGGTTCAGAGCCTTGAGCCATCTCTTTGCCCCATATTCATCTAATACTTTTGTTTCTTTTTTATCTGTTTGATGAACCGATTTCATTAATATGCGGGGGATTTGAAAATCGGATAATGAAATTTCCAGAGGTTCTTTTCTCCTCCTACCATTTTCAAAAAGACTTGCCATCACCTTGACTGTGCGATGAATTTCAGAAAATGTTGGCCACCCTTCCTCCTCCAGGGTCAATCGAGTTGGCTCCCGAGCTTTTTCAGGCCCCATCAACCAGAACAGGATCGGTTTTCGAGGGTTCTTAATATTAGACATGATCTCTTTCATATTTAAGGACCAGATTCCAAATCCAACAAAGAGGTGGACGATAATTCCATCCACTTCTGGGTCATTATGGAGGATTTCAATAGCATGCTTATAAGTTTTGGCTAATCCATGCTTCTCTATGGCAGGCCAATAATCCACTGGGTTTTTAACGGGCATCCAGGCAGGCGACAACTCTTCCAATCGTTTCTTGGTTTGAGGTGATAACCGTGCTATGGTCAGGCCGTTTTTTTCCATATGATCTGCGGTGATAATTCCTGAGGCCCCACTATAACTAAAAATGGCAATTCTGGGCTTTTCGTCAGGAGGACATTGTAAATAAAAATCTCTTTCAAGAGTTCGTACAATATCCACCATCTCAAAGAAGTCATCTGCTTGATGGATTTCTGCCTGTCTCAAAACCCCCTTGACAAGGTCATCATTCCCTGCCAGAGAAGCGGTGTGGCTGGCCGCAGCTTCAGCACCCAGAGAGGTTTTCCCTCCTTTCAACACAACAATCGGTTTGTCTGATGATGTCGCAAGTTCGAAGAAACGACGCCCATTGACAAAGGATTCAAGATAGAGAGCAATCACTTTGGTATCAGTGTCTTTAAGAAGGTATTCTAAAAGTTCGGTTTCTTCAACATCGCTTTTATTCCCGATTGAGCATACTTTAGCGAATTGAAGTGTTTTACTATTCATAAGGGTCGAAATGAAACCTGCAGACAGAAGACCACTCTGAACAATAAATGAAACATGACCAGGACTCATCACATCCTTCCATGACTCTGAAATGATAAATGAAAAGACGTATCGTCTTGATGTGTCAATAAGCCCCATGCAGTTTGGCCCCCAGATCCGTAGTCTCCCTTTCCGAGCGATGTCGAGGCATTGATCCTGTAAGACCTTCCCATCTGGCCCTATTTCAGCGAAACCGCCCGATTCCACAATTGCCCCATGTACGCCCTTTGTGATGCAATCTTCTAAAACCTGAGGTACAGCTTGGGCAGGGATAAAGATCAATGCAAGGTCTAAAGGGCCTTCGATATCAGAAACCTTGGAATAGCATTTCAATCCAAGAACCTCATGATATTTGGGATTGACAGGATAGATGGGTCCCTTATAGCCAGAGATTAGATTGGCTACCAAATATTGCCCACCCTGATAAGGTTCTGGGGTGGCACCAACCACCGCAACCCCTTTGGGTTTAAAAAAGAAATCCATGGACTTCTATTCCTTTCTCCCCAAATCCCTTACCCTCCATAGCTTTGCACTTGACAATGGAAAGCAGTAAGAAATGAAAAAACCTAACAGGGTCTATTATTAACTCATTTAGATGCAAAAGGAAATATGAGATGGATCGGAGTCGATGGTAATAGGTGGTTTATTGTGTTTCCTTTAGTTATGAAATTTCATTTCAATTCACCTTACTTTTGACTTAGGTCAAGGCATTCTTTTTTGGATTATTGGGATAATAGAATATATCTTGGAATAAAAGGTAAGCGGAGCATAGAGATGGTGAAACAGATGGGAGTTTCAAAGAAGGAGAAAGATGATATTCGGACATTGATAAAGTTTGTCGGAATCTACTGTAGAGAGAATCACAATGGGGAGAAGGCTCCCTTTTCCTTTAAACTGTTCGATATCAAAGAGATCGAGAAGAAGAAGGTCTCCTTGTGCTCGGATTGTACAAGGCTTCTCACTTATGGTTTGATGATGAGGCTGAAATGCCCTCAAGATCCTAAACCGATGTGCAAGAAATGTGAATCCCAATGTTACCATGGTGAATATAAATCAAAGATACGTGAAGTGATGAAATTTTCTGGAATGTATATGGTGAAACATGGCCGAATAGATATGTTGTATCACTATTTGATCTAATTTAAAGGGAGACAGAAGATGGTTAAGAAGAAGTTTAATAAGGATATGGTCATTGGAGATGTCTTGAAAGCAAATCCTGGAGCGATCAAGGTGATCGAGAAATATTTTGGGCAAGGCTGCTTTACCTGTCCCGGGATGAAGATAGAATCTATCTCTTTTGGAGCTATGATGCACAACATCGATCCAGAAGTGATCGTGAAGGAATTGAATGAATTAGACAGATGAAAAAGGTTAGAGGATCGTCTCGCAAAGCGAGACCTGAGGTTTGAGGTTAAAAGATTTTGCCTCTAACCTTAAGCGATTGCGATCCTCGAGCGGAGCGATCCTTAAACAAAGGTTTTACTATGGATCCAATTCATCTTTTTGAAAAGGAAGAATTTTCCAAAGAAAATTTTGTTCCCAAACAACTCCATATCGGGGATGCAGGGGCGTCAGTGCTTATCTGCTTTGAACCTGGCCAGATTATGCCTCTTCACCCTCATCCAGGTGCTTTGGAAGTGATCCTCTACGGGGTTGAAGGGGAGGGGGACTTTGGCAATTGGAGATGAGGAGAAACCTTTTAAGAAAGGGAACCTTGTTTTTTGTAAGGGGGAAGTTCCTGTCGGCCCCAAAAACACAGGCCAGGGTAGATTGATGATACTGGTTATCCTTGTTTTGAAGCAGTTAGTTTCCCAAGGTTAAGTTTTTTATAGAGAAGGCCGTATCTCATTCCGTGGCAACTGATTAATGCAGAGGGACATCTGAGTTCCTCCATTGCCATATAAAGAATTGTCCCCCCAGCCAAGATCACATCAGCTCTGGCAACAGAAAGTCCAGGTATTTTTTTTCTCTCTTCGATGGTCCTGGATTGATAAAGGAGAAGCTGATCTTTCAGCGCTTTTTTCCCCAGGACAAAATGGTGGATCTTTTCAGCAAAGAAATCCTCCAACCTTTGTTCAACAGAAGCTAAGGTTGTGGCCGTCCCTCCAACAGCTACCATTAATAATGGATTCTGGGAATGAGGGATGTTGACAAGCGATTCTCGAATGTTTTTCTTCATTATATTCCATTCTTCTTCCTTTACAGGATCTGAAAGAAGAAACCGTTCTGTAAAACGGACTGATCCAAGTGGAAGGCTTATCCATTGACTGATCTGATGGCCTTTCCCCAAAATGAACTCTGTACTTCCTCCTCCTATATCCACCACAAGAATAGATTGATTTGCCTCGCTGAGATTCTCTGCCACGGCCAAAAAAGAGAGTTGGGCCTCTTCTTCTCCAGAGATGACATCAATAGAGAGGTTGAGTTTTTCTTCAACTGACTTTAAGAATTCTTCGGAATTTCTAGCTTCACGGAGTACGCTCGTTCCGGCAGCGAAGATTTGTTGAACCCCCATTTCCTGACACCATTTCAAATATTGAGTTAATGTTTGTAAGCTCCTCTCCATTGCCTCTTTTAAAAGAATACCATTTTTTTGAACGCCTTCGCCTAATCGAGCAATGGTTTCTATCTCATAAAGGGGATAGATTCTCCCTTCCTCCACCTTTGCAATGAGAAGAAGGATGGTGTTGGTCCCAATGTCGATAGAGGCAACCCGCTTAAGAGAAGTAGGGTTGGATTTCACGACAGAGTTCCTCTGGAATGGTGTTAAGTGTTGGCTCAGATTGAAGGACCTTGAAAGAGGTCCAATCATTTGGGTAGTAAGGTTGTAAGGGGGATCTGGAGATGATTCGGATGAAGAGTTGAAAAGACGGTTCGTTTGGAAAGGAGTAGATTGAGAAGTTGAAACTATTGAGATTCTTATCATCATAGTATTTTAAAATGGAGATCATCCCTTGAGTCAGAGAGGAAATCTCTTCTTCGTTTAAGGTTGTAACTGATCCATGACCTTCCACAATTCCACAAACTTCATTCGACCCAATAGGAGCAAAGGGGGCAATCCAATGGACCTTGCCGATGTTGGCGATATATCTTTTTCCAAGCCCTTTCTCAATTTGAATAAGGTCGTTCCAATAGGTTGTTTTGTTTCTTTGATAATAGGAGGAGCCGCTGTTTATTAATGATTCCATCTCATTCGTTGCAATGGGGTCCCCAATCACCTGGAGATGAGGATGGAGGATCGTGCTTCCCGCAGGAAAAAGGAAGTTTTGATTAATATACCAGTAACGAACATTTGGATCAAAATCCATTGTCCTTTTAACGATTTCAATGGCTACCGAAAGCCCGTCATTGTAAATCTGAGGGGTAAACTGGTTGAGATTAAGGGAATGGTTACGGCATAGGACAATGACATTGCTATAGGTTCCTATTGGATTAAGATTAGGAAAACCAATCGCATCCCTGATTTGAAGTCTTCCTTCTGGAATGATCTCTTCTAAAAATTGGGGGGTCTTTGTAAAAACATTTTCTGGGCAGAAGAAACATCCTTTTGACTCCTCTGCTATTTGGGAGAGATCAAATTTACCTTTGGAGGGGAGACTCAAGGTGATGATTCGAATCCGCCGTTTAGTTAAGGGATCAATCCTGATTTCTGTTGGGACCGAAACCGATTCAAATCCCTTCAGAGGGGAACGAAAATCGGATTGGAGATGGTATCGCTCAAACTTGATTTCCATAGTTCGACTCAAGCGAATAGCACAGAATAAAACGAATAAACAAAACTCAGTTCACTTGTTTTCATCAATAAACCTGCGGATTGAGCGATCATAGGATCGTTCGCCCTCAAGTGAAAAGAAACAACCTGGAAGCTGTTTCATTCTCCAGTGATAGGTGATGCACTCACAACATTTTCCCTTTCTATCGCAAGGCTCATAGGTACAGGTGCATCGGGCTTTGTTCTTTTCTAAATGGCATTCCGGCATGGATAAATTTCCCTTCTGCTTATCAAGTTCTGGGTTCGGAATCTCAAACTAACATCTCCGAACTCCGAACTAATAACTCCCATCACGGGCTCACCTTGAAGAAGAGATAGTGTTCCACCATTTCACAGAGGATATGTCCGACGAGGATGTGGGTCTCTTGGATACGAGGCGTGCTGGTGGAAGGGACAACAAGGGGGAAGTCCACTATCTTTGCGAGTACTCCCCCATCATTTCCGGTAAGGGCCACTGTTTTCATTCCTATCTCTTTAGCCACTTCAAAGGCTTTGATCACATTAGGCGAACTTCCACTGGTACTGATGCCAATGGCAATATCTCCCTCCTTACCGAGGGCCCTGAGTTGCCTGGAAAAGATTTCGTTAAAAGTAATATCATTTGAAACACTCGTAAGAATGGAGGTATCGGTAGTGAGGGCAATGGCAGGCAAGGGGGGACGGTCCATAACATATCGGTTGACGAATTCCGCAGCAAGGTGCTGGGCGTCAGCGGCGCTCCCTCCATTTCCGAAGAAGAAAATTTTATTTCCTGCCTCGAATGTATGAGAGATTAATTTGATCACATCGAGGAGTTTTGAGAGGTTTTCTTTGAGAAAACGGGTTTTGACTTCGCTACTTTCCTTAAATCGCTTCAGAATAATATTTTCCATCGAATTGAAATATTATACTTCTTGGTTTCTCCTGTCAAGGAACCTTTTGAGATTTCTGAAAAAGTCCAGAAATCTCTGATTACATTGATTAGGGACTGATTACACAGATACGAAATGCATTGTAAAATCAGAGAAATCTGCGTAATCCTCTTTTGAAATCCGTGTAATCAAGAGAGTGTGTAATGGTTTTTCATCTCTCTCTTTTCCATGACGGCAATTTCCAGCGTCGATTGAGCCAAGGCCATTGGCTGGGGTATTGTCTCACCACATCTTCGATGGTCCTTGTGAACTTAGCTGTCAGTATTTCGATATTCTTCTTATCATCGGAGGTTTTTTCTATTTCGATGGGATGACCGATGACTAAGGTCCATTGAATTCTATTTTCTCTCAGAACGAACATAGGTAAAATAGGAGCCCCTGTCTTGAGAGAGAAGATGGCGGGCCCCGGAGGGGTATAGGCTGTTTGGTCGAAGAAGGGGACAGGAATTCCACCACGCCTCTGATATTCATCAGCAATAAGATAAAGGATCTCATTTCGACGAAGACAGTTCAGTGATTTTTTAATGGAATTGGTTGTCGTTTTTGGTTCCAAGATCTTTTGGCCTGTGATGGCTTGATAGGCATTCAGCCTCTTCCATAACTTCGGAAAATTTTTTTGATTGATCATAAAGTTAATAGGGTAACCCTCAACTGCTAATCGCGTTCCCAATAGAGTGAAAGCCCCCAGATGCCCACCCAAAGCGATGACCCCCTTTTTCTTTGCCAAGGCCGCCTCCAGATATTCTTTCCCCTTTATTTTAATCTTCAAGATGAACCTCTCAAAAGGGAGGGTGTTGGCCATCAAATAGACGGCTTCTAAGGGGGTAAGGGTGAAATGAAAGAAGACTTCCCTGGCAAAAGCTTCTATCTCGACTCGGTTTTTTTCCTTCCCAAAAGCCACTGAGAGATTGTTGATCACCCTTTCTCTATATTTTCTAATCAGGAAGAAAACAATCGTCCCTATGATCTTTGCCATAAAGGCTAAGTCTTTCGGTGAGAGACGACGGAATATCGGGAAGGAGACGGTGAGCAATGCAGTTGCGAGGAGGTCCCCGATCCCATCCCTCATTTTTTTAAAAGAATTTTTTTCCATGAGATATTGCGATAAAATAGAGATCGATTGATATCAACATAGTTTATTTTCAACCCGATTTCAATAGGTATCCGATAGATCTCCTTTTTAAAAAGCGAGATTGACCTTTGTGACCATTTTGTTTATCATCATCCTCAAGCCCCCTTCACCCTTCCCTCTCCCTGAAGCTGTGAAATGATTCGGGCGGGTCGGTCGGGTAAGGGTGAGGGGATGAAAAGGTGAATGAATGAATATATTGGCGCTTCCTACGGCTCTTGTTTTTACGATGAACCTGATCCTTTGTCTGGTCGTCCTCTCCAGCAACCCTAAGAACGTGGCCCACAAACTCTTTGCCTGTTTTGTCCTTTCCTTCGCCACCTGGAATATGGGTGAATTGATTATGATTAACAGCGTCAATCCCATCTACGCCATCTTCGGAGTAAAGGTGATCTTTATCGGATTGACTTATGCCCCCCTTTTCTTCCTCCACTTCTCTTGGGTCTTTCCTTTCAAGAGTAAAAGCGAATGGGCAAAAGGGTTCAAACTTGTTTTCCTCTACCTGATTCCAATGGCCCTCTTGGTGACCTTTTTCCTCACCTTTCGTATCGACATTGAACAGTTCAAAGAATTGAGGAATGTCTTCTATTATGGCCTTCTCTTTGAGGAACCCCTGATCTTTCTGGTCTTCCTTGGCTTGATCGCCCTCTTCTCTGGGATCTGCATTTATTGGGGCATCAAAAACCTGATCCGTTCCCTCCAGACGACACGGATCCCAAGGCAAAAACTTCAGATCAAATATCTCATCTTTGGAATGATTACGATGGCGATTGCTGGAACAGTCATCAACCTCTCCAACTACTTTCTAAAATTGGGCTGGCCAATTTTCTTTCTGGCCAGCCTCTATTCGATTCTGGTCAGTCTCTTCTTTGCTATTGCGCTCATCCGATATCACCTATTGGATATTCATCTTCTTATCCGGGGAGGAATTCTCTATTCGACTGTCTCAGGTTTGATCCTTGCCATCTATATCCTTATCATCAAAAACATTGGAGAGACCATCTCCCAAAAAACTTATGGAAGGTCCCTTTTAGTAGAATCTGGGCTGATCCTCGCCCTGGTCTACATGCTTCGGCCTTTTCAGAGGAAGGTGGAGGATTGGATCGACCGTTTTTTTTATATGGAAAGATTGCTTTTTCGGACGAGGCTTTCGGAGTTTAGCCGGACGCTGACTGAGTTGGTGGACCTCGATGAGGTGGCGAGGACCACCGTCCATTTCATCACCCAAACTTTCCATGTCGACTCCGTGGCCTTCTTCTCTCTCAAAAATGAGACAAGCGAATATCGTCCGGTTTTTGAAACGCCACTCGATGAAGAAATGAAATATTCATCTCCCCATCCATTTATAAGTAGAATGGAGTCAAGTGGAAGGGCAGTGGAGTTGGAACATCTACGAGAAAACGGGGAAGATATGGAGGAGATCGACCATCTGGTTGAAAGGGGTTGGGTGATCGTTACTCCTTTTTTCTTAAAGGGGAGATTGTTGGGTTTCATTCTTCTGGGGAGGAAACGATCGCAAAAAGATTATACCAGAGAAGAATTGGAGCTCTTAGAGGCTTTTTCAAACCAGGTTGCACTCGCCATCTCCAGGGCCCTCATCTATCGGGATATGAGTTTGAAAGATAAGCAGATTATGCAAGCTGAAAAGATGGCAGCCATTGGTGAATTAGCTGCCGGGATCGCCCATGAAATTCGAAATCCCTTAGGGATTATTTCTGGATCCGCAGAGACAGTCCGAAGACATGAGAATCCGAAGATTCGGGAGGAGATGACCCATTATATTTTGGAAGAATCAGAACGGATCAACGGTCTGATCACTACTCTATTGGACTTTGCCAGGCCGAAGGAGCCAAGACTGGTGACCTGTGATCTCAAGGAGGTTCTGGAAAAAACGCTTCTTCTTCTTTCACCACAAGCCAAGACATTAAGGATAGAGATTAAAAAGGAGTTCCCCAAGGAACCGCTTCTTGTCTCTATCGATCCCGATCAGATGAGGCAGGCCTTTACAAATTTGGGCGTCAATGCCTTGGAAGCGATGCGGCATGGCGGGGTTCTGAAGGTAACTGTTTTGGATAACGACAGAGATAAAGTAATAATCCAATTTAGCGATACAGGGAAAGGAATCCCTAAGGAGGTGCGGGCCAAAGTCTTCGATCCATTCTTTACCACCAAAGAAGGAGGAACGGGCTTAGGGCTTTCCATCGCTCATCGTATCATCTCCCAACACGGAGGAGATATCCGTGTGGAGGGTGAGGAAGGGAAAGGGAGTAGCTTTACGATCAGCTTTCCTTTGGAGAAGGAGCAAAAGAAATGAAGAGAACGATCCTCATTGCAGATGATGAAGAAAAGATGAGACGGGTCCTGGAAGTGAACCTTCAGGATCAATACCAAGTCCTCCTTGCCAAAGATGGGGAGGAGGCCCTTCGCATAGTTAAGGAGAACGAAGTCAACCTTCTCCTTGCCGATATGAAGATGCCTGGGAAAGATGGTATTAGGTTACTCCATGAAGTCAAAAGGGTTCAGCCGGAGATTCCAGTGATTCTGATCACTGCCTATGGAACGATTGAGTCAGCAGTCGATGCGATGAAGAAAGGAGCCACCGATTACCTCCTCAAACCCATCAAAATGGAAGAAGTGAGGTTAGTCATTGAAAGGGCACTCCTTCAAGCTGACCTCATTAATGAGAATCGAAAGCTGAGAGAGGAAATCAAACTCCTTTACGGAATTGATTCGATCATCAGTAAACATCCAAAGATGATTGAGATCATGGGCATTGTTCAGCAGGTTGCTGATAGCAAAGCGACGGTCCTGATTGAGGGGGAGAGTGGAACCGGGAAAGAATTGGTGGCACGGGCCGTCCACCTCAACAGCAAGAGGGCGGGGTTTCCTTTCATTGTGGTCAACTCTTCGGCCATTCCAAGAGAACTTCTCGAGAGTGAACTCTTCGGCCATGAAAAAGGAGCTTTCACAGGAGCGGGGAGAAGGAAGATCGGGAGCTTTGAGCTCGCCCACAGAGGAACGCTCTTCCTTGATGAGATTGGGGAGATGCCCAAGGAACTTCAAGTTAAGATTTTGAGGGCAATCGAAGGCTATCGGTTCATGAGGGTAGGGGGGACAGAAGAGATTGATGTGGATGTTCGATTGATCACAGCCACCCATCGAGATTTGAAGGTGGCCGTTGCAACAGGAGAATTTCGAGAAGACCTCTTCTACCGACTCCATGTCGTCTCCATTAAGCTTCCACCATTGAGAGAACGCAAAGAGGATATCCCTCTTTTAGTTTCACATTTTATTGAGAAGCATAAGAAGGAGGTAAAGGGTAGGCCTTTGGAGATTTCGGAAAAGGCTCTTCAAATTCTGAAAAACTATTCATGGCCTGGCAATGTGAGAGAATTAGAGAACTGTATCCTCCAGGCTATGCTTTTAACTCGATCCAATCGGATTGGGATAGAAGACCTTCCCCTCGAGGTAAGAGGGGAAGGGGAAGAGCCAATCGTTACCATCCCCAAAGACAGCGAAGCGTTGAAGCGGATGAAATGGGAATTGAGGAAGAAAGCAGAGAATGAAGTGGAGAGGGCCTTTTTAAGAGAGGCTTTAAAAAGGAATAAAGGAAATATATCGAAGACCGCTTTGGATGTGGGAATGGATCGAAGACAACTTCAAAATCTGATCCGAAAACACAGAATAGTTGTCAAAGAGTTTAAAAATCCTTCATCCACCTAATAAACATAAATCCAAACCTAAGCAAGTTATTGATTTGTTATTTTGGTTTTATAAATAAAAATCGATGAATTGAGGTGCTGAGAGATGTTAGAACTTTCTGAGAAGATCAAAGAGCATTTCCGAAATCCTCAAAATGTGGGGGAGATTGAAAATCCAGAGGGGATGGGAGCGATTAATAATCCAGTTTGCGGGGATACAACAAAACTTTACCTGCGGATAAAAGAAGGCATCGTTGAGGATGCGAAATTTTTATCTTTTGGGTGCGCCGTCACCATTGCCTCAGCCTCTGTGTTCACTGAGAAAATAAAAGGTAAAGAGATTTCTAAGCTTTTCTTAGGGACAGATGAAGAAGTCGTCCAACGGCTGATCAGCTTAATTGAGAGCGAATTGGGAGAAATCCCTCCGATAAAACTTCACTGTCCGCCGGCAACGGTTCAAGTTTTCCTTGAGGCGATTTTAAAATATTTAGAAAAAGCGGGAGAGACCTCATTAAGCTTGAGAGCAAGAAGTTTGATTCCACAAATATCAGAGTATTACAAAAGAGGAGAAGAAAAAGAGTAGAGCCCTTAAATTCACTTTCATAAAAACCTTAGCTTATAGAAAAGTATAAGTGATTGTCCTTCCAGGAAGTTAAAAGATAGGATTGAATCTGGACATTTTTTTACCATTTACTCGGACTGAACTACAAAATTTGACACTATGTCATGCTCAAATTTGGAAAAACTATAAAAAAACAACAAGTTGTAATTATCCAAATTTTGGCATAATATATGCTTATCAATATTTTAAAGTTATTTTAAAGGAGCAGGTATATCTAAATGAGGCACAGAAAAACCTGATCCATCACACAGCCGAACAAGGGGCCTCACCCAATGGAATTGAATTGAAATTTGAATCATAAGGTATTAATGTTTCATGATATTATGACTCCATTTATTACTAAAAAGAATAAGCTTAAAATTCGTCAAGACATCCTCCGTGGTGTATATGAAGAAAATCTCTACATACTTGGCAAAGGCCGCACAGTCCTATCACGACGGAAACCTTTCCCTCTGAAGAAAATACTCTTATCCACGGCGGTCTGTTTCTTTACGATCCTGATGCATGGTCAGTACATGGGCAGTTCGTTCGTGCCAACAGAACCGACCGTGAATATGAGCACAAACACTCTTCCCCTTCCCGAGGCAGGTGTTTCTTTAGAAGGCTCAGCGAACACTTCCGAGTTCAGTCCCTTTATAAACAGTCGTGATGTATCACTCCGCCGCATGCTTGGCCTGAAAATTAAGACGATCATGATCGATGCAGGCCATGGCGGAACCGACCCGGGCTGTATCGGAAAGATGGGTATCAAAGAAAAGGACATCACGCTCGATATCGCTAAGAGATTGAAGGCCCATTTAGTAAAAAACGACCGCTACCATGTGCTTATGACGAGGGAGGACGATTCCTCCATGCCTCTTCTCGAACGGGTTACCCTTGTCCGGGAAGCGAGAGCTGACCTCTTCATCTCAATTCATCTCAATTATTTGCCACAAAAAAAAATAAACATCATTGAGACATACTATTTCGGACCTTCCAATGACGAAAAAACACTCAGACTCGCCGAGCAAGAAAATGCAGGATCAGAATATGGGCTGAGTGATTTCAAGGAAATCATAGAAAAGCTCAGCAAGACCATGAAACTTCAAGAGTCTAAAGAGTTTGCAGAATCAATCCAGGCGAAGCTGTTCTTGAACATCAGGAAACATAGTGAAGATATACAGAATTACGGCGTAAAGAGGGCACCTTTTGTAGTCCTTCTCGGCGTGGATGTGCCCTCCGTGCTTGTGGAAGTTTCCTGTCTCAGCAATTGCGAAGAGGAGCGAGAGCTCAATTCCGAAAGTCACAGAGAGAATATTGCGGGATATCTTGCAGCCGGCATTTTTGATTATTTGAATAAAGGAGACCTAACCCATGAAGCCAAAAGATGAGCAGAAAAAAGACGATATCCTATTTATCGGCATCGACCTTGGAACATCACGAAGTGCGATCTCTTCAAGTAATGGCAGGCGGGAATGGATTGAGAGTTACGTGGGCTGGCCGAAGGACTTTATCGCAGAGCAGGTCGTGGGCCAACCGGTACTCTTTGGAGAAGAGGCTCTGCAGCACCGGCTTGCCCTCGATTTTTGCAGACCCCTTGAACGGGGCATTATCAAGGAGGGGATCGAAAGCAACGAGAGGGCGGTCAAAGAAATCATTCGGCATCTCATTGATCTTGCGAAGCCTGAGTCCGACCAAAAGATTCATGCGGTGGTTGGAGTGCCCGCCGATTCGCTGAAAGTCAACAAACTTGCCATCCGAAAGGCGGTTACGGAATATGTGCATTCCCTGATGGTTGTTTCGGAACCCTTTGCGATTGCCTACGGAATGAAACTGCTGGACAACGCCCTTATCATCGACATCGGTGCTGGGACTATCGATTTCTGCATCATGCATGGAACGATTCCCTCGGAAGAAGACCAGAGGACCATTTTCACGGCGGGCGATCAGATTGACGAACAGCTCTTCAATTATCTCAAGGAGAAATATCCAAATTCAAAGTTTAACAAGAATATGGTGCGGCAGTTTAAGGAGAAATTTAGTTTTGTCCAGGACATTAATGAACAGATTCAGGTGGAGCTTCCAGTCAATGGCAAACCGGTCATCCATGACGTCAAGGATGAGATCCGGAGGGCATGCGAAAGTATTTTACCGTCACTTGTCGAGTCAACCACCGAGATGATTGCCCGGTTTGATCCCGAATTCCAGATGAAGATTAAGAACAATATCGTTCTTGCAGGCGGGGGAAGCCTCATCCGAGGTCTTCCTGAGTACTTGCAGGATGTCTTGAAGGAATACGGCACCTGTAAGATTACCTGCGTTGCAGACCCACTCTTTGCAGGCGCAGACGGCGCGCTCAAGCTTGCCCAAGACATGCCGTCCAAATATTGGGAAAAATTTTGAGCATATGGCAATATGCTTGAGGACATAAAGCGTCAGCCCTTAGTAAACTGGTGAAAGAAAATATGACAACTGAAACGGTCCTCATTATAGATGCAGGTGAAGACATTGATCAGAGAACGAGTACCACGCTTGAGGGAGAGAGCTACTTGGTCTATACCGTCTCAAGTCATGATGTGAATAATGACATGGCGGAATTGCTCAGGCCTTCGCTTATCTACATCCGACCTTCCGATCTGAGCCCTGCAGGGCTCAAACCCTGCAAAGCCATTCACGATATTCCGATCTTAAAAAAGACCCCTATCATTATTCTCGCATCTCTGAAAAGAGCACCAGGCCCACACTCCCTTAAAGATTATGGGATCGTGGATTTTTTGGAACTTACATTCAGCCCGGAAGAGCTTATCGAAAAGACGAGAACGATTTTAGGCAAGGCGCCTCCTTCTCAGCAATCTAAAGAAGACGAACCGGCCATCCTACTAAAGAATATTAAGAGAATCGAGAAAAAACGCCCTATCCTTTCCCGACCAACCATTGGTATAATCATCCTCCTGGTGATTCTTGGAGCAGGTTTTTGGGTATATCAGCAGGTCATGCGAACCCCCAAAGTTCCGTCTTATTCAGCAGTGACAATTCCCTTACGAGTTCTATCCACAGCTCCTGAGGCTGGATCGAAATTGCAATTGCCCCCAGCAGGGGAAGTTGCAAATACATCTGCCTCTACATCATCGGTACCATCAGCACCGCCTGGTCAACCCTCTTCTCCCTTATCGGAGGCCACATCCCAAGCACCGCGGAAACCGTTCTACTCAGTCCAACTGGGAGCCTTCAAAAATGAAGACAATGCAAAGGCCCTTATGAATAAGTTTCGAGAAAAAGGATACGATGCGTTTATCCATCTGGGCGTAACGAATGATAGATCGCCAATTTATAGGGTATTTGTCAGCAAGAATGAAGATAGAAAGGCTGCCCAAAACTTGGCCGTAGAAATTCAGTCGAGGGAAGAAATCAAGGCTACTCTTTACAGTGAATGATAGTCAAAACGTGGATCTATATCCATCGGACTCCCAGCCCATTCACATCCCTTTTTTGAAAACATTGTCTCTGAGCCCTCAACCACATCCAAAGTGTGTCATTTCTGAAAAATTATTTTATTGGAAGGATGCTTCTGCCGCTATGCTTATAGCAGATTGTAGATCATGAGGGAAAACTCATCTGAAAGAAATTAGGCATTGTGTTTTAATTTATGAATTTCTCTTTGAACATCTTTCCACATGTGGCCGTGGAGAGTAAGGGTTAATTTACAAAAAGGACAGGTCAGAATTGCTCCTTCAAACAATTCTTTGACAAAATAGTCAGTCTTTCGGCCACAGATCGGGCAAGCAAAGGATAATTTATCCATTTGATACTTTTATCCTAAGCCCAAATTCCAGGGATGGGCTTTCCACAATACTTACACTTTCCATCTTTCACATTGATCTCTCCAACCATATATCCTATCCGCTGGATGATCATCTTCTTGCATTTTGGGCAAAAGGTGTTTTCAGCCTCATGACTTGGGACGTTCCCAATATAAACATATTCAAGACCCGAAGATAAGGCCACTGACCGGGCTTTCTCGAGTGTTGAAACTGGTGTTGGAGGAAGGGTTTTGAGTTTATATAAAGGGTAGAAACGAGAAAAATGGATCGGAGTATCTGCTCCCAACTCTCTTTTTATCCAGAGACACATCTTTTTTATTTCTGATATCTCGTCATTCTTGGTAGGGATGATAAGATTGGTGATCTCCAGGTGGACTTTTTCTTTCTTCAGGGTCTTCAATGTTTCAAGGACAGGATTGAGTTCCCCATTGCATAACTCGTGATAAAAATTTTCTGAAAATCCCTTCAAATCGATATTGGCCGCATCCAACACTTTGCATAGATTTTTGAGAGGATCTGGATTGATGAAACCATTAGAGTGATAAACATTTAGAAGCCCCGCCTTTTTTGTCAGTTGGCAAATATCCAACATATATTCATAAAAGATGGTCGGTTCTACATAAGTATAAGCGATGGAACGGGCACTTATCTCTTTTGCCTCCTTCACCACCATCTCCGGCGGAAATTCCTTACTATAAACATCTTCTGGGGATGCTTGAGAGATTTCCCAATTTTGACAGAACTTGCATTGGAAATTGCAACCTGCTGTGGCAAGTGAAAAAGATGTCGTGCCGGGGAGGACATGGAAAAAAGGTTTTTTCTCAATCGGGTCTAAATGAACCGCACAGGGATTTCCATAAACCAAGCTGTAATATTTTCCATCCCGGTTTTCACGAACCCCGCATATGCCTCTCTTTCCCTTTGCCACACGGCACCTATGGGGACACAGTTCACATTGAATTTCTCCTCCCTCCAACGAAGTGAAATAAGGAGAAAGCTTAGTCTTGATGAGCCCCTTCTTAGCTATTTGAGCGTGGGAAGTTTCCGGGAGACCGAAGAAATAGGCAGTGGAGAGTGCGCATAGACTTGTCCTACAGAAACGGAGAAACTCCCGTTTTGTCATTTGAGGATTAGGAAAGACTTTTTCAGGTCCCCATGCCTTCATATTCTTAAATTATAAAGGAATCGATCTATTAGTCAACCCAGTTTGGAACTCTCAATCTTCACAATTGAAATGAATTGCAGTATGATTGGATTATTATGAAGCTTACACGCCGGGATTTTATAAAAAACTCCATCGTTTTAGGAAGCTACGTTCTTCTCTCACCCCTCTCCATCCATGCTTCAGCGAGGAAGGGAATAGAATGGATTCCAGCCTATGCAAAATTAGAGATCGAGGGGAAATTGGTCCAGA
>Ga0256868_10000683_pt1 | contig 19359 bp, 14 predicted proteins | sample RVTome_13_FD_187341 | JGI IMG/M metagenome (GOLD analysis project Ga0256868, IMG submission 187341) | Soil microbial communities from uranium-contaminated site in the Upper Colorado River Basin, Wyoming, United States - RVT92D227 HiSeq ...
TGACCTATTTATATCAAAAATTTGATTTTATAGCAATTTCAAGATGGTTCCACCCGCATTTCATCAGGCACCGCAAGAAGATAATCGGGAGATGGGGTGATGGGGAGAAACAATTGACAGAAAGCAGCAGACAAAAAAGGATAGTCATCAAGCATTTCCTCTTAAGTGAAAAGACCGCCATCCTGAAAGAAGTGTTGGGTCAATTTCACAATTGTAAGTCCTTGACCAATCTACAATATTTAGTTAATATTAGCTCCATATTTATGAATGTGATGGTGAATCGCGGCGCGTGAGGAAGTACCTTAATGATTTTGCCATCACTTACAACCAACACAGTACACCAAGAGAATTACAAATTCGATGAACGAGTCACGAATAATGATCGACCTTTTAGGGGAACTGAAAAGAACAAATTATTGTGGGGATCTCAGTAAAAAGGATGTGAATTGTGAGGTCATCCTGATGGGATGGGTCCAACGGAGAAGAGATCTTGGAGGTCTTATCTTTATTGAATTGAGAGATCGACAAGGGATTGTTCAGGTGGTCTTTAACCCAGAGTCGAATTCAGAGGCCCATGCGAAAGCCCAGTCCCTTCGAAATGAATTCGTAGTGGTAGTTCAAGGGATAGTGGTCTTAAGACCTGAGGGGACGGCTAATCCAAAATTAAGAACGGGAGAGATTGAGATCCTTGCGAAAGAATTAAAGATTCTCAACGTTGCTAAAACCCCCCCGTTTCCCATAGAAGACGAGGCAGAGATAGCAGAGGAGACTCGCCTGAAATACCGATATTTGGATTTGAGACGACCGGGGCTCCAACGGAATTTGATCTTACGCCATCAGGTGGCCAAAGAGGTTCGAAGTTACTTTGATCGCTTGGGATTTTTAGAGGTTGAGACACCCATGCTTTTCAAAAGCACCCCTGAGGGAGCAAGAGATTTTTTAGTGCCCAGCCGACTCAGCCCGGGCAATTTTTATGCCCTTCCTCAATCTCCCCAGCTATTAAAACAGATCCTGATGGTCTCTGGATTTGATCGATATTTTCAAATTGTACGGTGCTTCCGAGATGAAGACCTCCGTTCCGATCGCCAGCCTGAGTTTACTCAAATCGATGTGGAAATGTCCTTCATCACTGTTCAGGATATTCAGAAAACGATGGAAGGATTGATGGCCCATATTTTTAAAGAGGTCTTAGGAATGACTTTGGAGCTCCCCTTTCCAGTCTTGACTTATGATGAGGCAATGAATCGATATGGGGCAGATAAGCCTGATATCCGATTTGGAATGGAATTAAAGGATGTGACCGAACTCTTGAGAAATTCTTCCCTCCAGGTATTCAGGGACACCCTGAAAGGAAATGGCATCATCAAAGCGATCAATGTGAAGGGAGGGAGTTCTTTTTCACGAAAGGAAGTCGATGACCTCACACATTTTGTTCAGAACTTCGGCGCCAAAGGACTGATATCGGCAAAAGTAATCCAAAATGGGTGGCAATCGTCGATTCAAAAATTTGTTACAGAAGAAGAGAGAAAGGCAGTTGATGCGGCCTTGAATGCCACAGAGAACGATCTTCTTCTCTTCGTAGCGGGTTCTTCGAAGGTGGTCAATCAATCGTTAGCCAACCTTCGTCTTCATCTTGGAGAGAAATTGGGGTTTATTCCAAAAGATCAGTACCGGTTTGTCTGGATCCTCGATTTTCCGCTCTTGGAGTATGATGAAACAGAGGGACGTTTTGTAGCCGTTCATCATCCTTTTACGGCTCCCAAAGATGAGGACATCCCCAAGCTGAAGGGTCATCCAGAACAGGTCAAGGCTAAGGCTTATGATCTGGTATTGAATGGGTCGGAAATCGGCGGAGGAAGTATTCGAAATCATCTGAGAGAGGTACAATCCCTCCTCTTTGAAAAATTAGGGATGGGAGAGGAACAGGCCAGAGAGAGGTTTGGATTTCTCTTAGAGGCGCTCGAATATGGAACCCCTCCTCACGGTGGGATTGCTTTTGGATTCGATCGACTTATCATGATTCTCAGCCATTCGGAGTCCATACGGGATGTCATTGCCTTTCCGAAGACCCAGAAGGGCACCTGTTTGATGAGCGATGCTCCTTCAAGGGTCGATTCCAAGCAACTGGATGAGCTTTGGATTAAGGTAAAAGAGATAAAAGTCTAAACACATAAGGTTAAGATTGAGGTTAAGGTTGAGGTTCTAGTCAAATATTGGAACATTCGTTCGTTAGGGGTAAGGCGTTAGGGATTAGAGGTAAACTCCTTGCGCCTCACGCTTCACGCATTTGCTATATTTTACAGGAAAGCGAGGTGAAGATATGACCATCGCCCGAAAGAAGAGGACATTTCAAAGCAAGCATACGATAGAACAATTTCCCCTCTTGGATATTCAAGAGCCGAATCTCTATCGTAATATCTTCCCATACGAAGAGGTTTGCCGGGTTGAATTTGACAATAAATTTGTCTTTACCGATCCCCCTGAAGAGATCTTCATCACCGATACCACCTTCCGGGATGGACAACAAGCCAGGCCACCTTATACCGTAGAGCAAATCGTTGACCTCTTTGAGATGCTTCATAAGTTGGGAGGTACCAATGGAGTGATTCGGCAATGTGAATTCTTTTTATATAGCGAGAAGGACAAAGAAGCTGTGAGAAAATGTCAGGAGAGGAATTATCGCTATCCTGAAATTACAGGATGGATCCGTGCAGTCAAGGAAGATTTTAAATTAGTGAAGGAGATGGGATTAAAGGAAACAGGCATTCTCACCTCTGTCTCGGATTATCACATCTTTTTAAAACTGAAGAAGAATAGAAGGGTGGTGATGCGGGAATACCTCTCCATTGTTTCTTCTGCATTGGAACTTGGAATCATCCCCCGTTGCCATTTTGAGGATGTGACAAGGGCGGATATCAATGGATTCTGTGTTCCCTTTGCTCAGGACCTCATGCGTCTTTCTGAAGAGGCCAAAATTCCTGTCAAGATTCGACTCTGCGATACCATGGGTTATGGAGTTCCCTATCCCAGTGCTGCACTTCCCCGCTGCGTCCCAAAGATCATTCGAGCGATGATTGATGATTCGGGGGTACCTTCTGAATGTCTGGAATGGCATGGTCACAATGATTTTCATAAGGGGTTCATCAACGCCACGACGGCCTGGCTTTATGGATGTTCTGCGGCCAATGGCACACTTCTCGGCTTTGGAGAGCGAACGGGAAATCCTCCCATCGAAGGGTTGATCATCGAATATATCAGTTTGATGGGACACCCAAACGGCGTCGACACCACCATGATCACAGAAATCCGAAACTACTTAGAGCGGGCGATAGGTGTCTCTATCCCTTCCAATATGCCGTTTGTAGGATCTAATTTCAATTCAACGAGTGCTGGAATTCATGCCGATGGCATTCTGAAAAACGAAGAGATTTACAATATTTTTAATACCGCTAAAATTCTCAATCGACCCATCTCCATCTCAATCAACGATAAATCAGGATTGGCAGGGATTGCTCAATGGATTAACTCCCATTTTGCCTTAACTGGAAAGGATCGAGTCGAAAAGACACATCCAGGAGTATCCAAAATCAATCGGTGGGTTACCAAACAATATGAGGAAGGGAGAACTACTTCCATTTCAGATCAGGAGATGGAGAAGGTGACACGGAAATATCTCGCTGAGATTTTTGTCTCCGAATTCGATATCCTCAAGGCAAGGGCCCATGAGATGGCGGCCCATATCATCGAGAGGGTGATCGAGGAGCCAGGAATGAAAGCGATGGTGGCTGGACAGATGGAGCCTATCCTGCAATCTCTGGTAGATGAGTATCCCTATATTCAGTTTGCTTACATCGTTGATATGCATGGAACAAAAATTACGAGAAATATCTGTCAAGCGGTGGATCAAGCCAAATATGAACATGTGGGAATGGGGGTAAGTTACTCGGACCGTTCTTGGTTTATCGAACCCTTGAAAGACGGCAAAATTCACGTCACAGATCTTTACTCTTCTAAAATTACAGGAGCTCTCTGCATCACTGTCTCCGGGCCAATCAGGAATGAAGTGGGAGAGATCATTGGCATTTTGGGTTTGGATATCCGATTTGAGGATTTGACCAAGAGTGAAGAAGAGTAGTTTGATAAAATAGATGCAAGAAAAAAATGGTTTTGACCGAAACACTCACGAGGGCGCTCAGACTTTTTCCCAGGAAACAAGCGATCGTGTGTGGAGAAAAGCGTTGGACCTATCAAGAATTCTACCACCGAATCAATCGTCTCTCTTATTGCCTCAATAGTTTTGGGATTAAGAAGGGCGATAAGGTTGCCATTCTTCATCCCAATTGTCACATTTTCTTAGAAGCCTACTACGCCATTCCACAGATCGGAGCAGTCTCTGTACCCATTAACTATCGGCTCTCGCCCGGAGAGATCGCCTTCATCCTCCAGGATTCGGAATCAAAGATATTAATTGTTGACTCGTTGTTTAAGCGGCAAATGGATTCAATCCGGGGAGAGATGGGAGGGATTGAGAAAATTCTCTGGACTGGTGACACCGAGAGGGCTAATGACACCATCGATTTAGATTATGAGAAGGTATTGGAACAGGCGGATTTCAATGTACTGCCCAAGTCTTCCATTAACGAGGAGGATATCGCCCAGATTTATTATACGAGTGGCACGACAGGCCGTCCAAAAGGGGTGATGCTTTCTCATAAAAATGTGACCACTCATGCGCTCGGTGCCATTGCAGAAATTCATCTTACGGATCGAGATGTGTGGATTCATGTGGCACCGCTTTTCCATCTTGCGGATGCTTGGGCCACCTGGGCAGTATCATGGGTGGGGGGAACCCATGTTTTAGTTAGGGAGTTCGATGCGAAGGTGGTTCTGGAAACCATTCAAAGAGAGAAAGTCACGCTCACCAATCTCATCCCCACTATGCTCAACTTAATGGTCAATCACCCTAATGTAGGGAAATATGATTATAGCAGTTTGAGAGTTCTACTCAGTGGAGGAGCACCCATTGCTCCTGAGGTGGTTCGAAAAATCGTGGAGACCTTCAAATGCGATTACATCCAGACTTATGGGATGACTGAAACCAGTCCCTATTTGACCCTCTCTATTTTAAAAGGACATTTAAAAAAATTATCCAATGAGGATCAACTTCAATTCAAATCCAAGACCGGAAGGGAATTCATCGGTGTTGAGTTGAAGGTGATCAATGACCAGGGGAAGGAAGTTAAGAAGGATGAAAAAGAGGTTGGAGAGATCATTGCTAAAGGGGATATTGTCACTAAAGGTTACTGGAAATTACCTGAAGAAACGAAGAAATCGATTAAGAACGGCTGGCTCTATACCGGCGATTTGGCAGTAATCGATGGAGAGGGTTATATCACGATTGTTGATCGAAAGAAGGATATGATCCTGACCGGTGGAGAGAATGTCTATTCGACAGAAGTCGAAAATGTTCTTTACATGCACCCCGCCATTTTAGAATGCGCTGTCATTGGAGTACCCGATCAAAAATGGGGTGAAGCGGTAAAAGGGATCGTGGTATTGAAACCGGGTCAGAAGGCGACTGAACAAGAGATCATCCAATTCTGTAAAGAAAGAATGGCTCATTACAAGGCACCTAAATCGATCGATTTTATCGATGCTCTTCCCAAAACGGGTTCTGGGAAAATCCACAAGAGGAGTCTTAGAGATAAGTACTGGCAAGGATACGAGAAAAAAGTTCATTAAGTAATTCAATTATTAAGTTTCTCAAAATAATCCATACATTGATGCTTTCGACACAAGGATTCATAACCCCATCTAACCTCCCTTTACCTCAAGGGGAGGAATATCCCCCCTCTTGGATTAAGAGGGGGAAGGGGGAGTTACTTCTATCGATTGCAATCATAAGTTCATTGCAAGGGGTGTCCATCCTATTATGAGACAATTAATAATAGTCTCAATAGCTATATATTTTCTTAAAGTTTTATACAAAAATTTCCGCCAAATCCAAGGCCAGATTTTTTTCTTGACAATTGAGAAATACTAATGTTAACGTTGACGCACTACTCTTATTTAATGATATAACTATTTGATTTAATGTGTAATTTATAATAATATTGAAAAATTACAGTATTTGTGTTATCGTTAACGCAAGAATATGCATAAAAAGATTACCATAAAAGATATTGCACGAAAGGCCAATGTTTCCCACACCACGGTCTCAAGGGCGTTAAATAATAAATCCCGAATCAGGAATGAGACCAAAGAAAAGATTCTCACGATTGCAAGGGAGTTAAACTACCGGCCTGATTTTATCGCAAGAAGTCTGGTGATGAAACGAACCAAAACATTGGGTCTCGTCATCACAACCATTGCCAACCCATTCTATACTGAACTCTCCCAAGGGATCGAAACGACGGCCAGAAGTCTGGGGTATAATATCATTCTTTGTAGTACCAATTACGACCTTTCCAATGAAAAACAGTATGTAGATATGCTCAGAAGCAAAGGGGTGGATGGTATCATCTTCTCCTCTGCCCACATGGACGATCCCAACATCTTTGAATTAGCAGAAGAAGCTTTTCCTATTGTGTTGGTTAATCGAAGGGCATATCATCCTGTCGTAAGGGAGAAAGTAGATTATGTAGGGATAGATAATATTTTAGGGGGATTCTTGGCTGTTGAGCACTTAATCAGACTTGGTCATCAACGGATAGGAGTCATCGGCGGATCTTCGGAATCCTCTGTTGGTTTCGAACGTTTGGAAGGTGGGAAAAAAGCACTAGTCACTTATGGTTTGGAGGTAGCAGACAACTATTTTTTAGAAGGTGATTTTTTAAAAGGGTCAGGATACCGGGGAGGGAAGGAATTTCTTAAGATGACCGAACCTCCCACCGCCATTTTTGCCACCAACGACTATATGGCATTGGGGACCTATCAAGCCATCATTGAGGAAGGTCAAAGGATCCCAGAAGATATTGCATTAATTGGATTTAATGATATCGAATTTACAGCAATAAAAGGGGTTGAATTGACAACAATCGGCCAAAAAAAATATGAGATGGGTGCTCTTGCTACAACGATATTGGTTGAGAAGATCGAAGGAGGAGAGAGTAAGCCTTCAACGAAAGAGATCTTTTTAAAGCCCGAATTGATCATCCGAAGGACCTGTGGTTTTCATTTGAGGGGTTATCAGATTGAATCCCGAAAGAGTAACGATGAACAATGAATAATGAACGATGGCGATGAACTTTTGTCCATCGTTCTACGTCCATCGTCTATCGTTTATCCAAAAGTGGAGGGGGTTTTATGGGAAGAAAAAAAATTTCCATTATTGGTGCGGGGTTTGTGGGAGCCACGGCAGCACACTGGGCTGCTGAAAAGGAGCTTGGCGATGTTGTTTTAGTGGATATCCTTGAAGGGATTCCTCAAGGCAAAGCCCTTGACCTCCTTCAAGCAGGACCTGTCAAGGGTTTTGATTCGAGAGTCATCGGTTCCAATGGGTTTGAGGAGACGCAGGATTCTGATGTGGTCATCGTCACCTCAGGCATTCCTCGAAAGCCCGGGATGAGTCGGGAGGATTTGTTAGAGATCAATAAGAAGATCATCGAGTCGGTTGTGACACAAGTGGTTGTAAGATCCCCACAGGCTATTCTCATCATGGTGACCAATCCTCTGGACACCATGACCTATCTGGCTTTCAAGAAGAGCGGGTTTCCCAAACAGAGAGTGATGGGGATGGCAGGGATCCTTGATACAGCCCGATTTAAAGCTTTTATTGCAATGGAATTAGGTGTTTCGGTTGAAGATATCCAAGCCCTTCTATTGGGGGGACACGGTGACGAAATGGTTCCTCTGCCAAGGTATACAACGGTCAGTGGTATTCCTCTCTCCCAGTTTCTTTCCAAGGAGATCATCGATCGGTTGGTAGATCGAACTCGAAAAGGCGGTGGAGAAATCGTTAACCTCCTTAAGACAGGAAGCGCCTTCTATGCACCCTCTGCGGCGGCCATTCAGATGACCGAGGCCATTCTTAAAGATAAAAGGAGAGTTCTTCCTTGCTGTGTCTACCTCGACGGAGAATACGGACTAAAAGATATCTGCTTCGGCGTTCCCATTAAATTAGGAGCCAAAGGAGTGGAAGCAATCATCGAACTTCAATTAACAGAAGATGAGAAAAAACTGGTCGCCAAGTCCGCAGAAAGTGTAAAGAAGAGTATTGTGGAGTTGAAATTATAAGTTAAGAGTTATGAGTTTAGAATTAAGAGTTAAGAAAAGGATTTCCCTAACTAAATAAGGAGCTTCGAATCACGGATTACGAGTAACTCAATGCGAGAGATCAGTGTAAAGTTGATTACCGAAAAAGTAAGGGACCTTTGCATAAAAGCCAACACCGATCTTGGAGAGGATGTGCTTCAAGCTTTTGATCGAGCGAAGGGAAAAGAGGAGTCTCCCTTAGGTTTGGAGATATTAAAAGAATTAAAGGAGAATGCTCGAATTGCGAAAGAAGAGGATGTCCCAATTTGTCAGGACACAGGTTTTACCATAGTGTTTATCGAATTGGGTCAGGATGTCCATTTGGTTGGGGGAGATTTAAATGAAGCCATCCAGGAAGGTGTTCGTCAAGGATATCGAGATGGATATTTAAGAAAGTCTATTTGTCATCCCTTCACGAGGGCAAATACAGGAGACAATACACCTGCGATTATTCATACAGAAGTGATTCCTGGAGAGAATGTGAAAATTACTGTAGCCCCCAAAGGTGGTGGCAGTGAAAATATGAGCCGAGTTGTCATGCTCACCCCATCCGATGGGGTTGAGGGCATCAAGCAATTTATAGTCCAAAGAGTAAGAGAGTCGGGATCGAATCCCTGCCCTCCAACCATTGTGGGAGTGGGGATTGGAGGGACCTTTGAACAGGCTGCACTCCTTGCAAAGAAGAGTTTGCTCAGATCTCTCGGAAGCAAGAATCCGGATCCAGAATTAGATAAATTAGAATCTGGGATCTTAAATGAGATCAATAAGCTTGGCATTGGACCACAGGGATTAGGAGGGCGAACGACTTCTTTGGCTGTTCACATTTTAATGATGCCATGCCATATTGCGAGTTTTCCCTTGGCAGTAAACATTCAGTGCCATGCCCACCGGCACAAAGAAACCATCATTTAACAAATCCCCCTTCTCCCCCTTTGCTAAAGGGGGGCTGGGGGATTATGAAATATGGAGTATATATGAGCGGACCCATTCGATTGAAGCCGCCCTTGAGTGATGAGGATGTAGAAAAATTAAAAATCGGTGACAGGGTTATGATTAGTGGAGTCATCTATACAGGAAGGGATGCCGCCCATAAGAAACTCTTCGATCTATTAAAAGAGGGGAAGGACCTTCCTATTGATATCAAAGGTCAGATTATCTATTATGTCGGTCCCACACCTGCTAAACCAGGACAGATCTTTGGATCAGCGGGGCCTACAACCAGTTATCGTATGGATGCCTACTCTCCATCTCTAATTGAGAGAGGTTTGAAAGGAATGATTGGGAAGGGGATGCGGTCCGATGTAGTGAAAGAAGCAATGAGAAAGCACAAAGCAGTCTATTTTGCTGCAACAGGAGGGGCTGGAGCCCTTCTGGCCAAACGTGTAAAAAAAGCGGAGATAGTAGCCTATGATGATTTGGGACCGGAAGCTATCCGAAGATTAGAGGTCGAAGACCTTCCCGTGATTGTCGTCAATGATGTGAGGGGGAATGACCTCTACATCGAAGGTGAGAAAAAATATCGCACCTAACATACTTCAGACAATGGAGGTTCAAGCTATGGAGAAAATGAGACCTGGTTCATTGAAGGCATGGTTGATGCTTCCTCGTTTTCATTTTATTCCCCTTACAGTCATTCTGGTTTCCTTAGGGACAGCGATCGCTGCCTATGGAGGCTATTTCCATTTCGTCCATTTTCTCTTGGCCCTGATTGGTTCGATCCTTGTCCACATAACAGTCAATGTGATCAATGATTACCACGACTATGTGGATGGGATCGATCTAAATACCCAGAGGACTCCATTCAGCGGAGGAAGTGGAGTGCTCACAGGAAATCTCCTTAAGCCCAAACAGGCATTCTGGCTTGCAACCATCTCTTTGTTGGTAGCAATGGGAATCGGAGCATACTTCGTTTTCATTAAAGGTTGGCTTCTTTTTCCTCTTCTTCTCGTAGCAGGATTCTCTGCGTACTTTTACAATGTTTACCTTTCCAAATGGCACATAGGTGAAATCTTCGCTGGCCTCAACTTTGGCCCTTTGCTGGTCCTCGGGTCCTATTATATTCAAACAGGAAGATATAGCTGGGAAGCCTTAGTTGCATCCCTCGCACCAGGGATACTCACCTCGAATCTTCTTTTTCTAAATGAGTTCCCAGACTGGGAAGCAGACCAGAAGGGAGGAAGGAGGCATCTCGTCATCTCTCTGGGGAAAAAGGATGCCAGCTATCTCTTTATAGCCTTTCTCATCGTTTCTTATCTATGTATTATCGTCGGAGTTCTTACAAAGATAATGCCTGTGGTGACACTCATCGGTCTGGGGACTGTCGGGTTTGGATGGAAAGCCGCCAAAGGAGCATTGAGATATTATAATAATACCGAAAAGTTGGTTCCAGTATTGGGGGCTAATGTCATTACGATCCTTGGGACACAGGCACTTTTAGCCATTGGATATGTGATTGCTACGCTAACATAATTCCTCCTCTCCCCCCTTTATTAAAGGGGGGTTGGGAGGATTTATTTTTTTCATATTTCTGGAGACCCGTGATGAAAATCGAACTGACAAGGCAGAAGGTTCACAATGAATTTGCGAAGAAGGTAGAGCTGATCAGCGGGCAAAACCTATTTGCTTGCTACCAGTGCGGAAATTGTACGGCTGGATGCCCAGTAGCATTTGCGATGGAGATTGGTCCCCATGAAGTCATTCGATATACCCTGTTGGGTTTGGAAGAGGAGGCCCTTGGAGTCAATACTTTCTGGCTCTGTGCTTCCTGCCTTCAATGTACTTCAAGGTGTCCCAAAGGAATTGACATTGCAAGAGTGATGGATGCATTGAGAACGGTCCTGTTGAGGAAGAAGGAGAGAAAGGATCATATTCAAATTCCTGAATTTCCAGAGGGGTTTTTGGAGAAATTACCACAAATTGCATTCATCAGCGGATTCAGAAAATTCCTTTCATAAAAATTTTTTTAACGCTATGCGCTATGCTCTCTGCGCTATGCGTTTTTTGGGGTTTATCGTGGATTATCTTTATTTTCCGGGGTGCACTCTCTATACCAAGGCAAAAAATTTTGATCAGACAGCTCGAGACTGTTCTCTTCTTCTTGGATTTGAATTAAAGGAACTTAAAAATTGGACTTGTTGCGGAGCAACCTTTCCTTTAGCCACAGATAACATCATGGCTCTTCTCCCGCCTTCAAGGATTTTAGCAACAGCAAGGGAAGAAGGAACTGCCCTAACCACTCTTTGCGCCGTCTGTTTCAATGTAATTAAAAGGACGAACCGATTGATTCAAGAAGATGGGGAGAAGAGGGATAAGATCAATAATTTTATTGAAAAGAACTATCAGGGAGATCTTCAAATTCTCCATTACTTAGAGATCCTGAAAAAAGAGATTGGTTTTAATCGACTCAAGGAAAAGTTGAAGAAACCATTAGTAGAGCTTAAAGCAGCCGCCTATTATGGGTGTATGCTCCTTCGGCCCTTTGAAGAGATGGAGTTTGACGATAAGGAGAAACCCACTCTTTTTGAAGAGTTTCTTGAGACATTGGGAGCAAAAGCCATTGAATATCCCTACAAGATCGAGTGCTGTGGATCCTTCCAATCCGTGGGTTCACCCGATGTGGCCACAGAATGCGCCTATAAAATCCTAAGCTCTGCTATTAAAAACGGTGCAGAGGTGATGGTTTCCACCTGTCCGATGTGCACCTTCAACATCGATCATAAACAATCTGATATCAAACAGAAGTACTTGGATTTCAAACCGATCCCGGTATTCTATTTTACCCAATTGCTCGGGATTGCCATGGGACTCGATTGGCAAACTTTAGGATTTGAGCAGAATGCCGTTGACCCTTTACCACTCCTTAAAGAGAAAGGTCTGCTATAAATGGGAGATAATGGTTTTATAAAAAGGGCAATGGTGATTGGTGGAGGGATAGCTGGGATCTCTGCATCGATTGACCTGGGAAATGGGGGGTATGAGGTCATCCTGGTGGAGAAGCTTCCATCGATTGGAGGCAGAATGCTTCAGCTTTCTGAAACATTCCCAACGCTCGATTGTGCGCAGTGCACCTTAACTCCTAAAACAGTAGAGACAGGTCAACACTCTCATATTAGACTTCTCACCTATTCTGAAGTGGACAGTGTTGAGGGAAAGGCAGGGGACTTCAAGGTGAGGATTCGAAGGAAGGCGGCCTATGTGGATTGGGAGAAATGCACGGGTTGTGGCCTCTGCCAACAGAAATGTCCTTCAACAAATCCATCTGAATTTGATCGGGGTATGGGATTGGGAAAGGCTATCTATACCTTGTCGCCTCAAGCTGTCCCAAATAAACCTGTCATCAATCCTGCTCACTGTCGCTATTTTAAAGAGAAGAAATGCAGAGTGTGCGAGAAAATCTGTCCGGTTGGAGCCATTGATTACGAGCAGAAGGATCGTTTTGTTGAAGAAAGGGTAGGGGCGATCATTACTGCAGTGGGTTTTGATTTGATTCCCAAAGAGAGTTTTGGCGAGTATGGATATGGTGAGATCCCGGATGTGATCGATGGTCTTGCTTTTGAAAGACTCAATTCTGCATCCGGACCCACCACAGGTGAGATTCGGAGACCTTCAGACGGTAAAATCCCTAAAGAAGTGGTTTTCATTCAATGCACAGGATCAAGAGATCCTGAACGCTATATGCCTTACTGCTCCCGAGTTTGCTGCATGTATACAGGCAAACATGCCCGACTTTATAAACACAAGGTCCACGATGGACAGGCCTATATCTTCTACATGGATATCCGCTCAACAGGAAAAGGCTATGAGGAATTTATCCAACAGGGGATGGAAGAGGAGGGAATCCTATATTTGAGAGGAAGGGTTTCACGAATCTTTCGAGATGGGGAAAAAATAATTGTCTGGGGTGTGGACACATTGATAGGGAAAAAAGTTGAAATCCCTGCGGATCTGGTGGTCTTGGCAACTGCGATTCTTCCCCAGAAGGATTCAAAGGATCTCGCTAACAAGTTGGGCATCGAGACAGATGAATATGGATTCTTGACAGAAGCCCATAGGAAATTGCGACCTGTTGAGACCAATGTGGAGGGAGTCTATATTGCAGGTTGTGCCCAGGGGCCAAAAGATATTGCCGATGCTGTGGCCCATGCCAATGCCGCAGCGAGCAAAGTCCAGGGGCTGTTTGCAAAACACTCATAAGAACCGTGAGGCGTTAGGCGTCAGGCGCAAGGGGAAAAACTAAAGAAATAATTTTTCAATGATGTACGCCTTGCGCCTTGCCACTTGCGCCTAACGGGAGTAAATTATTTTTATGAAAAGATTGGGTGTTTTTATCTGCCATTGCGGAATGAATATTGCTGGAACAGTGGATGTCAAATTGGTAGCTGAAAAGATAGACAAGGTTGAAGATGTTTCCTACAGCACCGATTACATCTACATGTGCTCTGAACCGGGACAGCAGATCATCCGCGAGGCCATTCATGAAAAGGATTTGGATGGAGTAGTGGTGGCCTGTTGCTCCCCCAGCATGCATGAGAATACCTTTCGGAAGGCTGTCAAATCTCAAGGGATGAATCCTTATCTTTGTGAGATTGCCAATATTCGGGAACAGTGTAGTTGGGTCCATCAGAAGGAGAAGGAAGAGGCTACCCAAAAGGCAGAAGAAATCATCCGGGCCACCCTTGAAAAGGTAAGAAAAAATGAAAAGTTGGAGGCCATCGCTGTATCCATCAACCGAAGAGTATTGGTGGTGGGTGGCGGGATTGCCGGTCTCACTGCCTCCCTTGATCTTGCTGAAGGAGGTTATGAAGTCATTCTTCTGGAAAGAGAAGCTGCACTGGGAGGTCATATGGCCCAATTGTCAAGAACCTTTCCAGATCTTGATCCTGCCTTCAACAGTCTTCTCTCAAAAACTTTGGAGGTGGAGAGGCATCCAAAGATCTATCTTCACTGTTATTCAGAATTAGAAGATGTGAAGGGCTATATAGGAAATTTCGAATTGGTCATCCGGAAAAAACCTACTTCTATCGATTGGAAAAAATGCACAGGGTGCGGCCAGTGTATTCAGAACTGTCCTGTTGAATTTATTTCAGAATTTGAAGGGGGGTTGGGGGTAAGAAAGTCGATTGATATCCTCTATCCCTCAAGTGTTCCAAACAAACCTGTGATCTATCGTGAACATTGTCGGTATTTTTTAGATGGGAGTTGTCATCGATGTGAGGAAGTCTGTCCCGAGAAGGCCATCGATTTCAACCAGGAAGGTGAACGAATTTCAGAGAAGGCCGGAGCCATTGTAGTGGCGACAGGATATGAGCTCTATCCCAAGGAAAAAATTGGGGAGTATGGATATGGTGAAATCCCAAATGTGATTGACAGCCTTGCCTTCGAACGGATGCTTTCACCCAATGGTCCCACAAAAGGTAAAATCATTCGCCCCTCTGATGGGAAGGTGCCAAAGGAAATGGTCTTTATCCAGTGTGTAGCTTCGAGAGATCCAGACCGATATATGCCCTATTGTTCCCGAATCTGCTGCATGTATACGGCCAAGCATGCAAAGATTTATAAGGAGCAGGTTCCTGATGGGCAGCCCTATATCTTTTATATGGACATCCGCTCAGACTGCAAAGGCTACGAGGAGTTCCTTCAGAAAACCATTGAGGAGCAAGGCATTCTCTATCTTAGAGGCCGTGTCTCCAGGGTTTTTCAGGACGATGGAAGAATAAGGGTATTAGGAGTGGATACGTTGACAGGTAAAATGGTTGAAGTGGCAGCTGATATGGTTGTCCTGGCAACCGCCATTGTTCCGAGCAATGGAGTGAGGGAATTGGCGGCCAAACTAAGGGCCACAGTGGATCGACATGGTTTTTTAACAGAGGCTCATATCAAACTCTACCCGGTGGAGAGCTCAACAAAAGGGATCTACCTTGCGGGTTGTAGTCAGAGTCCCAAAGATATTTCAGACACGGTCTCTCAGGCTTCTGCCACAGCAAGTAAAATACAAGCATTGCTTTCTTCGGACAAACTTCTTCAAGACCCTTTAATTGCTTTTGTCGACGAGGAAATTTGCAGCGGGTGCGGGATCTGTGTTGAAATCTGTCCCTATGAAGCAAGGGAGATGGATCCTCATCGTGGGATTTCAGTTGTGCACAGTGCCCTCTGCCAGGGATGCGGAGCTTGTATTGCCTCTTGCCCAAACAATGCCTGTGAGTTAAGAAATGGATCAGCCAATCAGGTCCTTCAAATGGTCGATACATTTGTATCCTAATCCCCCCAACCCCCCTTTAGAAAAGGGGGGAGAGGGGGGATTTGAGAATTAATAGAAATGGAGGGAATCAATTGGAGACAATGACCAGCGTGGGGAAAGTGGATTCCTCTTTTTTAGATGAAGTCAAAAGGAGAAGCAGAGAAGATCTGAGCCTCTGTTACCAATGCTTGAAGTGCACCGCAGGTTGCCCTACTGCACCCTATATGGATGTTCGGCCCAACAACATCATTCGGATGATCCAGATGGGAATGAAAAAAGAAGTTTTGGAAAGCAGTGCCATCTGGTTTTGCGTTTACTGCCAGACCTGTGGAACTCGCTGCCCGAATGAGATCCACATCGGTGTCTTGATGGATGCCTTAAGGGAAATGGCAATGGAAGAGGGGATTCCGGCTAAAGAGAAAAATATTCATCTTCTCCATGAGGCTTTTATTCAAAGCATCAGAAGAGGGGGAAGAGCTCATGAGGTAACCATGTTGATGGATTACGTACTCAGGAGTAGAGACTTAATGACAGATTCTCTTATCCCTGGCATGATGCTCTTTTTGAAGGGCAAATTCCCCTTGCTTCCCAGCTTCATCAAGGGAAGGCGGGAGATCAAAAAGATTTTTGAGAGATGTAGTAAGGAAAAAAAGAAAGGAAGGATGGAATAATGGAATATTGGAATATTGGGTTGATAAAAAACATTTTGGTTTTTTTTCACATTATTCCACCATTCCATCATTCCATTATTCCAGAATCATCTTTTGGAGGCTTCGAATGAGATTCTCTTATTTCCCAGGTTGTACGGATCATTCCACCTCATTGGAATATGGATTATCGACCCATGCAATTTTTAAGACTTTGGGAGTGGAGTTGGTAGAGATTGAGGATTGGAACTGCTGTGGAGCTGCGGCGACTCATAGTCTCAATCGTCTCCTTTCTCTCTGCCTTCCAGCCAGGAATATCTCCAAGGCGCAGTCTGCGCAGGCAGGGCCTCTGGTCGTACCCTGTGCCGGGTGTTTCAGTTATCTAAAAAGGGCTGAAAGTGTCTTAAAAAATGATGAAGCAGAACGAAAAGAGATTGAAGAGATCGTTGGATTTACCTACCAACCTTCTCTTGAGATTTTGGCTTTAATAGATGTACTCATTAATCGAATCGGCTTGGAAAAAGTTCAAGAAAAGGTGAGGAAGCCATTAAAGGGATTAAAGTCTGCCTGTTACTATGGGTGTGCTTTAGTTCGGCATCCAAAGATTACTCAATTGGATGATCCTGAGAATCCTCAATATCTGGATCGGTTGATGAAGGTCCTGGGCGCTCAACCGGTTGAATGGTCTTATAAGACTGATTGTTGTGGCGCTGACTTAGCCATGACCTATGGTGAGGTGGTTAAAAAATTGGTGGGGAGAATTGTATCTATGGCAAAGGAGGCTGGAGCCCAGTGTATTGTGACTTCTTGCGGTCTCTGCCAGATCAATCTGGAGATGAGACAGGACATTGGTCTCCCCATTTTTTATTTTACTGAATTAATGGGAGTGGCTTTAGATGTTGAAGAGAGAGAGAACTGGTGGAGGAAACATTTGATCTCCCCCAAACCGTTATTGGAGTCATTAGGATTGACGTAAAATAATCCCCCCTTCGCCCCCTTTTAATCCCCCCACCCTCCTTTTGTAAAGGGGGGAAAGGGGGGATTGCTAAAGGGGAGGGAAGGGGGGAATTTCCCCTCACCTCCTCCCTCTCCCCTTGGGGGAGAGGGAGGAGGGTGAGGGGGCAGAGGATGGAAATGGGACAAGAGAAGATGAGGGGTGACAAAAGCTCGGCATTAGTGATCGGAGCAGGGATTGCAGGAATGCAATCTGCGCTTCTATTAGCAGAGATGGGAACAAAGGTTTTCCTCTTAGAACAGGAACCAGCGATTGGAGGTTATTTCCCGCTTTTGGATAAGACCTTTCCAACCAACTCTTGTGGAGTCTGCTTTATGAGCCCCACGCCTCCTGCCTTCTGCCCAATATATGAATGTCATCTTCATGACAATATTGAATTACTGCCCTATTCAGAAGTAGTGAAGCTGGAGGGGAGAGAGGGAGATTTTGATGTCTCTATCGTTCGGAAACCTCGATTCGTAGATCCAAAACATTGCACCCTTTGCGAAGCCTGTATAAAGGTTTGCCCTGTGGAGGTGGAAAGAGAATTTGGTAATGGTCTGGAGAGACGAAAGGCGATCTACCTTCCCTATCCTCAAGCCATCCCGCACAGTTTATTGATTGATCCAAAAACCTGTACCCGCTGTGGAGAATGTGTGAAGGTCTGTAGCCCAGGGGCGATCGATCTCAATATGAAAGAAGAACATGAGATGATCAAATCTGGAGCTGTCCTCTTGGGATTTGGGTTTGAACCCTTCTTAGCTCAGAAAAAAGGGGAATATGGTTTTGGAAGATATGAGAATGTGATGACAAGCATTCAGTTTGAAAGATTGCTCTCCACATCGAGTCCAACACAGGGATTGCCCATCCGGATTTCCGATAGGAAAAAGATGGAGAAGATTGCGTTTATCCAGTGTGTGGGATCAAGGGATCCCTCCTGCGGCCAGGATCACTGTTCCACCATCTGCTGTATGTACGCGACCAAACAGGCCATGATTGCAAAGGACAGATCTCCCGATCTTGGAGTCACCTTTTTCTATATGGATATTCGACCGATGGGTAAGGATTATGAAAGATATTATGAGAGGGCAAAGAATGAATACGGGATTGAATATATCCGTAGCGCCATTTCTTCAATCAAAGAACTCCGGCAGACGAAAAATCTTCTGATCACTTATGTGAAAGAGGATGGGACTTTTGAGGAGAAGGAGTTTGATGGAGTCGTTCTTTCCGTCGGTTTTACTCCTCCAAAGGCAATCAAGGATCTGGCCCAAAGAATGGGCCTTCAATTGAATCCGCAAGGATTTTGCCAGACAGACGAGTTTAATCCTGCTCAAACCTCCGTTAAAGGAATTTTCGTGGGTGGCGCCTTCAGAGGTCCCAGAGATATTCCGGAAACAGTCGTGGAAGGTTCGAGTGCAGCGGCCTTAGCCGCATCCTTTCTTGCTCCCCATCGCCTTCCCCAGACACCTAAAGAGTTTCCCATAGAAGGGGCTTTAGGTGAGGAGATTCCAAAAATAGGAGTCTTTCTCTGCCATTGTGGCGAGGAGTTGAAGAAGAGTCTATCTATCTCTGAACTCATCAATGGGACAAAGCAATTGAGGGAAGTGGTCCATGTTGAAGAGGTGGGTTTAGCTTGTCTTCCAGAAGATTTAGATCACATCAAAAAGAGAATTGGAGAACAGGGTCTCAACCGAATCGTCATCGCGGGTTGTTCCCAACGGGAGATTCGAGGAGCCATGGAAGAGATGGCTAAGGGGATGGGTTTTAATCCCTACCTCATTGAATATGCCAATATACGAGAACAATGTGCCTTCGTCCATTTAGATTACCCCCAATTGGCCACAGAGAAAGCAATGGCTCTCATCAGAATGGCAGTAGAGAGGGCAAAGCGATTTCAACCTATTCGAAAAGGGAAACAGAAAATCGATAAAAGGGGATTGGTGGTAGGGGGGGGTCTCACCGGCATGACGGCATCTCTACAGTTGGCAAAACAGGGTTATGAAGTTTATTTAATCGAAAAAGAGAAAGGACTGGGAGGGAACTTAAGGGAATCCTTCTATACCTTGAAAGGATCGAATCCTCAAGACCTTTTAAAAAAACTCACCAATCAAGTGGAAAGCAATGATTCTATCCATTTCTGTCCCGAGGCCGAGGTTCTTGGATTTGAAAAGAAGAATGGGCACTATCAAACAAAGATTCGTCATCAGAATGTCGGAGACTCGACT
>Ga0256868_10000687_pt1 | contig 19334 bp, 18 predicted proteins | sample RVTome_13_FD_187341 | JGI IMG/M metagenome (GOLD analysis project Ga0256868, IMG submission 187341) | Soil microbial communities from uranium-contaminated site in the Upper Colorado River Basin, Wyoming, United States - RVT92D227 HiSeq ...
TCTAGTTTTTGTAATAAGGCATCGAGGCTTCCAAATCGTTTTATCAAATCCACTGCCGTCTTTTCGCCGATCCCAGGGACACCGGGGATGTTGTCCACGCTGTCACCGGAAAGCCCCATGATGTCCGGGAGGCGCTCCGGGGTTACCCCAAAACGTTCTTTTACCTCGCGCAGGCCCTTGTGGGAATTCTTCATCGTGTCGAGAAGGGTAACCCTGTCGCTCACCAGTTGCAGGAGGTCCTTATCACCGCTGACGATAACCACCTCGATGCCGTCTTTTTCCGCCCGTTTTGCGATGGTCCCGATCAGATCATCGGCCTCAAACCCTTCTTTTTCCAACGCCGGTATCCTGAAGCCTTCAACGATCTTTTTTATATAGGGGATCTGTGCGGTGAGGTCTGGCGGCACGGCGGGTCTATGGGCCTTATAGTCGGGGTAGAGCTTGGTGCGGAAGGTGGGTCCTTTGGCATCAAAGACCACAGCCACGCCGTCGGGTTTATGATCCCGCAGGACCTTGAGGAGCATAGAGGTAAAACCGAATGCGGCATTGGTGGGGATGCCTTTGGCAGTCGACAGCCCCCTAATGGCGAAAAAGGCGCGGAAGATATACGAGCTGCCATCGATGAGAAAGAATCGCTTAAGACGAGCCATTGCCCCTATATCCGAATTCCCTGTATCAACTCTCTGACCCTTTAGATCGTTGTTGGCTCAAGGGTTCATACGGACAGAGGGGTTCTTCCTCCAGGTAGTCGCCATGTAATGAGAATGCGCGAGCCCGGCAACCACCGCACACGAGCCTATATTCGCAGTGACCGCATTTACCCTTAAGGACATTAACATTCCTCAAGTGCCGAAACACCTCGGCCTCCTCCCAGATCCCCTGGAAGGATCTTTCCCTGATATTTCCCCCGCTGACCTCGAGATAGCCGCAGGGCTGAGTATCCCCCCGGTGGGATACAAAGCAGAAGGAGATTCCACCCAGACACCCTCGGGTAAAGGTGTGGAGGCCTTCCCCCTTTTTCTCCCTGCTCTTTGCCTTACCTTGTTGATGGATGATGCGATAGTACTGGGGGGCACACGTGGCCTTCAGCTGCAGAGGCACCTTGTCTTCCTGCTCGGCAAACCATACCAAGGTTCGCTCGTATTCTTCGGCGGTGACTCCTTCATGGGCCAATTCTCTTCCCCTCCCTGTAGGGACCAGGAGAAAAATATGGTGTGCTGCGGCCCCCTGCTCAATTGCCAATTGAAGGATATCCTCTATTTCCCCCAGATTTCGCTTGGTCACTGTGGTATTTATCTGAAAGGCAAGCCCTGCCTCTTTGAGATAGCTGATGCCTTCCATTGCCCCGGCAAAGGCACCCGTTACGCCGCGAAAGAGATCATGGGCCTCGGCAGTAGCACCATCCAGACTGATGCTCACCCTCTGGATGCCGGCCTGTTTAGCAGCGTGCGCCTTTTCAGCACTTAAGAGGGTCCCATTGACAGCCATGACTACCCGCAGCCCTTTGTGCGTGCCATACGTGGCAATCTCGAAGACGTCCTCCCGCAGGAGGGGCTCCCCGCCGGTAAGGATCAGCACGGGCCTGCTAAAGGCGGCAACCTCATCGATAAACCGAAAACATTCCTCGGTGGCGAGCTCGTCTTGATACGGGCCTCTTTCGGCAGCAGCCCGGCAGTGGATACAATTGAGGTTGCAGCTCCTGGTGAGTTCCCAGGCAATCATCCTTAAGTCCGGTTTTAGTATTCCATTTTTCTTAGACATAATTTCTTGTGTCGATTAGAAGATAAGCACCATTATCTCCTCTCCCCCAGGGGAGAGGAGAAAGGTGAGGGGGAAAAATTATATCCACCCTCACTCCTGATCTCTCCCGCTCGCGGGAGAGAGAAATAACTCATTTTCATTGCTTGCAATTAACAAACGAGCGTTCATTTCGCCAAGAGCCGCGCCATCTCCTTGGCAAAATAGGTAAGGATGATATCCGCCCCAGCCCTCTTGATGGAGAGCAGCACCTCCTGCATAACGCCCTCTCCGTCTATCCATCCGAGTTGGGCAGCTGCCTTGATCATGGCATATTCACCGCTGACGTTATAGGCTGCTACCGGTACGCCGAATCGCTCCTTGACTCGATAGATGATGTCTAAATAGCCCAGGGCAGGCTTGACCATGACGATATCCGCTCCCTCTTCGAGGTCCAGGGCTACTTCTCGAAGAGCTTCATCGCTGTTTGCAGGATCCATCTGATACGATTTGCGGTCACCGAACTGCGGAGGGGACTCTGCCGCCTCCCGAAAAGGGCCGTAAAATTGCGAGGCGTATTTGGCGCTGTACGCCATAATAGGGATGTCGGAATAGCCCTCTTGATCCAGGAGCGCACGGATGGCCTTGACCCTGCCGTCCATCATATCAGAGGGGGCCACCATTGCCGCACCGGCCTTGACATGGGAGAGGGCTTGACGTGCCAAGAGCTCCAAGGTGGGGTCGTTTAAGATCACCCCGTCTTTCACTAGGCCGCAGTGCCCGTGGCTGGTATATTCACACAGGCATACGTCGGTGATGATCAAGAGGTCAGGGACGGCATCCTTGACTGCCCTGATGGCCTTTTGCACGATACCATCCGCAGCATAGGCCTCTGAGGCCGCCTCGTCCTTTTGCTCAGGTATCCCGAAGAGGATGATCCCCGGTATCCCCAGTTCCTTGACCTCTCGGGCCTCCTTGATTAACTCATCTATGGAAAACTGGCAGCAGTTGGGCATGGAGCCGATGGGGTTTTTTACCCCCTTTCCCGGTCGGACAAAGAGGGGATAGATCAGGTCGTTCACGGCTACGCTTGTCTCCCTGATCAGGCGGCGCAGGTTTTCATTCGCCCTCAGCCGGCGTGGTCTATAGCAAGGAAAATGCATGAGTGCCTCCTTTGACCAAAGGATCCCCTTCGGTTTCATGGGCGTGGTTGCTGCGTGAAGTGTTCGACAATGGCCTCGACCAGGGCAGGAATAGTATATTCCTGGGGGGCAATATGAGGTTCCAACCCGTAGCTTCTGGCTGTCTCCGCTGTTATTGGACCGATTACCGCTACCTTTACCCCGTTCATGGCAGTTTTATCAGATAAAAGCTCCATGAAGTTTCTGACTGTGGATGAGCTGGTAAAGACCACCACATCTATCCCCTTTTTGAGGATTGCTGTGAGAGATGCCTTGCTCTGGTCAGGCTTTACGGTCCGGTAGACCTCCACCTCATCTACCAGCGCCCCTGCCTCCCTCAATGCCTCAGGCAGGACCCTCCGCGCCTCCCGAGCCCGGGGTAAGAGGATCTTTTTCCCCAGGATTCCCCGGGCCTTCAACCCTTCTGCTATCCCCTCGGCCCGATATTCTGAAGGTCGGAAGTGGACTGTAAGCCCCATCTTTTCCAACTCCTTTTGGGTTCTGGGACCGATGGCGCAGATCTTTTTCCCCGCAAGGGCCGCTCTATTAATCCCTTTCTCCTTTAGCCTTTGGGTGAAGAACCTCACCCCGTTTACACTGGTGAAGATGACCCAATCGTAACTATCTAATTTTTCTATAGTTTTATCCAGGGGTCGCCAATCCTCTGGAGGGACTATCTCTATGGTGGGGAAGGCAATCACCTGAGCACCATAATCCGCGAGGAGGCTGGCAAACTCCTCAGCCTGTCCCCAGGCCCTGGTGATAAGGATACGCTTACTAATGAGTGGTAATCCCTCCTTTTTTTTCTTAGTTACATGCATCTGCTGCACGCTGTCCTTCATGAAGCTTATTAGGTATAATTTAACCAAATATATCGCATGAGGTAACCAAAGACAAGGCCGGAGTCTTTGATAAAACGAGGATTAATGAGTTTAAAAGTTGTTTTCCCTCTATCTATCAAGCCTTTGGTAAACAGCTTGTTTAATTATCAATAGCTCTTTTTTAATGTCATAAAGTTTATTTGATATAAATCGCATAATAATGTATGCTAATTATATAACTGATGGCATGAAACTTGTATAGATAATAAGTAGTTAAGGATTGCCATAGCTTCTTAAAAGGGACACTAAGTGTGAAAAATAACCTTCGGCAACGTCATACAATCAAAGAAATTTTTGAATATAAAGAGCTCATCAAAAACTTGGTCGTCCGTGACCTCAAGGTACGGTATAAAAGGTCTATCTTGGGGGTTTTCTGGGCTCTCCTAGAGCCGTTGCTCTTAATGATGCTCTTTACGGTAGTCTTTTCCCTTCTTTTAAGGATTCAGGTTGAGAAGTACCCTGTCTTTGTCCTGTGTGGCATCGTACCTTGGACTCTTTTTAGCACCTCCCTGTCGTATTCCACTGGTTCTATCGCTGAAAATGCCTCTTTAATCAAAAAGATTTACTTCCCACGAGAAATCATACCTTTAACGGTGATCATCTCCCGTTTGATTAACTTTTTTTTATCTTTAAGTCTTTTATTTATGTTTCTCATAATTTTTAAGATAAAATTTTCTTTTTTTCTCGCCTATCTCCCATTGATCATGGCAATCCAATTAATATTTATTTTGGGACTCTCTCTCTTTCTCTCTTCTTTGAATACCTTCTATCACGATGTGGGTTTCATCCTGCAGTTCATCCTTGCTGGCTGGTTTTATATCACCCCCATTTTCTACCCTATCACCATGGTTCCGGAGAGATACCTTTTCCTATACCTCTTAAATCCTATGGCGACTATAGTATACTCGTATCAAAGGGTCCTCTTTTATGGGATGCCTCCCGATTTTTCTCAACTATTGATCGCTTTCATCATGAGTATCTTCTGCATCTTGGGTGGCGCGTATGTTTTTCGTCGGTTGCAGGTTCGCTTTGCTGAGGTTTTATAATGACCAGAAATGTTATGGAGGTTATTGGCATCTGGAAGATGTTTCGCCTCTATCATGAAAGATCTAACATGATTAAGGAGGCCTTCATTAATCTCTTTCGCGGGGGAAATAAATATGATGAATTTTGGGCTCTCAAAGACATCTCTTTCTCGGTTCAAAGAGGGGAGTCCATTGGTATTATTGGGAGAAACGGTTCAGGCAAGAGCACCTTGTTTAAGTTAATTAGTGGAGTTATGTCACCGGCGAGAGGTGAAATAAAGGCTACGGGAAAGATCTCTCCACTCATAGAATTAGGTGCAGGTTTACATCCTGAACTGACTGGCCTGGAAAACATATATTTGAACGGCGCCATCTATGGAATGGACAAAGGGGCGGTAGATGAAAAGTTGGAGGAGATCATCGATTTTTCCGGCCTGGGACATTTCATCCACTCTCCAATTCGTACCTATTCATCAGGCATGCACGCACGGTTGGGATTTTCTTTGGCGATAAACGTGAATGCCGACATTCTGCTGGTTGATGAAGTCCTTGCGGTGGGAGATGCTGAATTTCAAGAAAGATGTTTTGGTAAAATTAATCAGCTTAAACATAATGGTATCACTATTATTTATGTATCTCATAATCTGAAATCTGTCATTAATTTATGTGATGTAGCAATTTGGCTGGATAATGGAGAGATAAAGAAAGAAGGGAATCCACAAACCGTAGTTAAAGAATACCTTAAAACAGTATAAATATGTTGAAAAGAAGATATAAGCACAGATTACAGGATTTTTTTGTGGGAGGTGATTATGGATATCCAGTTATTTGTTCCTACCTTTCAAGTGGATGAGTGCTTGCATGAAATAAGGGAATGTCTGGAAAAAGGGTGGCCAGGGCTCGGGTTCAAGACAATAAAATTTGAGGAAGCTTGGAAGAAATACTCCAACTTTCCTTATGCACATTTTGTTAACTCAGGTACAGCCGGTTTGCATCTTGCCGTAAATATGCTTAAGAAGCGTTTAAACTGGAGAGAAGGTGATGAAATTATTACCACACCAATAACTTTTGTATCTACCAACCATGTGATCCTATACGAAAATTTGAAACCGGTTTTTGCTGACGTTGATCAATATATCTGTTTAGATCCTGATGACATAGAGAAAAAAATTAGTAAAAAGACACGCGCAGTAATGTTTGTTGGATTGGGTGGTAATATCGGACAATATGAAAAATTAGTAGGGATCTGCCGTCAGCGAAGATTAATCTTGATACTTGATGCGGCTCACATGTCTGGAACAAAAATAGATGGTCGACAAGTGGGCAACGATGCAGATGTTGCTATTTTTAGTTTCCACGCTGTAAAAAATTTGCCTACTGCAGATAGTGGTATGATCTGTTTTTCATCCGCAGAGGATGACGAGTTTGTTAGAAAACTTACTTGGCTGGGGATCAATAAGGATACATATACTAGAACAATGAGTGGCGGAACCTATAAATGGATGTATGATGTTGAAGATGTAGGTTTTAAGTATCATGGCAATTCTATAATGGCTGCTATAGGTCTGGTGCAATTAAAATATCTTGACCAAGGCAACGAATATAGAAGACAACTCGCAGAGTGGTACACAGCTGCCCTCACAGGGAGTAGTAATATTCAAATAGTCCCCCATGCTATAGGTTGTGAGTCTTCCCGCCATTTGTTTCAGATTCTTGTAGACAATCGAGATGAGCTTATATTGGTCTTAAATAAAGAGGGGATTTATCCCGGCGTTCACTATAGGGACAATACTTCATATCCTATGTATCGATATGCTCATGGTACGTGTCCTCGTGCACACGAGATCAGCGGGAAATTATTATCGCTTCCTCTACACCTTCGCATGACCAAAGATGATGTAGATAAGGTGTCAGAATTTGCTATCAAATTGAGTAAAAAATAACATTCAGAGACATGGACGCAAAAATATGTTATTCATTTTTATCTGAGTTGAAGCGAGCTGGACTTGAACTTAGTGGCCCCGGTATATGTCTCAGGCTTATCAAATTTGAGGACCTGCCAACTACACTAGCCTGGCGCAATAGAGAGGATATACGACATAATTTCATTAATTCAGATATCATTAGTTGGGAAGGACATTCGAAATGGTGGGAAGGGTATCGGGTAAAGAATAATGATTTTATTTTTCTAATACTTGAAACGGAAAGACTCAGCAGGTCTGTGGGACAGGTATCGCTTTACAATATAAACTTGGACCACAGTGAGGCGGAATATGGACGGTTGATGATAGGAGATAATGAAGCCAGGGGAAAGGGATTGGCTCGGCGCGCCACAGAGCTCTTAATAGCGTGGGCTTTTAACTCGCTCGGAATAGAACGGATATATCTGGAGGTTTTTAAGAATAATACAATTGCCTTAAATCTTTACAGACAATTCGGCTTCATCACAACAGGAGATCGTGGAAGACTGTATCGTATGAGTATTTCAAGGGAGACGCGTCCAAGCTCATTCGAAGGTATAAAACAAGAAGACAGCATAAGATGAGGTAATGCATTTGATTTCTTCGATTTTCTTAATCATAAACCAATCTGTGGGCTTATGATAGTATGATTAAGAAAGATAGGCGACCAAGGATATTGGTGACGTGTGGATCTAGGATGCCATCCGTGGAGCTCGGCGCTCTGATACCTTTGTCCTTAGTTGAAAAACGGGGGATGTGCGAATTAAATTATAAGAATGAAATGCTCTTAACATTATCAGATATCGTTTGGTGCGATGTCCTCCTTCTAGTAAGAGGCACGAGTTTTCAGAGTCTCTGGATCGCCAACTCCGCAAAGAAACTTCACAGAACAGTCTTAGGTTATTGGGATGATGATCTTTTAAATGTTCCTGATTATTCGTTGTCGTACCGCTATCATTCAAGTCCGCGGACAAAAAAAAATGTTTTCAAGTTATTTGAAATAACCGATCAATTTTTTTCACCAAATAATAAATTAGCGACGAAACTTTCTGCTTTACACGGGAAGGAAGTCCAAGTCCTGCCAGTTCCATTTGGTCCGGAAAAACTGAGAGTTCCTAGTAAACGAACCCGCAATCTTCCAATCGTGGGATACGCAGGCGGCCGCGATCATATCAAATTAGTCAACACTTTTTTGGGGCCGGTTCTCTCGGCTGTTGTAAATGATTGCATTGATTTCAACGTTCATATCATTGGACCAAAACCAAAATTCGATAAAAAGCTCAAAGCTAGAACCAAATATGACGTTCCTATTCGAAATTATTATGCTTACCTAGACTTTACTTCGCATCTGCATTGGGATATAGGGCTGGCACCTCAGGTTAACACCGAATTTACGACATATAAATTTTATAATAAACTTCTTGAGTATACAGCCATGGGATGTGCCGGGATATATTCTAAATTAGAGCCGTATACCGGAGTTATACAGGATGGTATTACGGGCCTACTCGTTGATAACGAGGTTGATGCGTGGAGGGATGCAATATTAAGGTTATTGAAAGACCCGGAATTAAGATTTAAGATAGCGAGCAATGCCTACGACTTAGTCAAGAGCTCAAATAACAGAAAGCTTGTTGCCGAGAAATATATATCTGCCCTGGAGCCTTTCTTGGATTATCGTGCTCCGGATATCAAAAAGCCATTTGTTTATTTTAGCACCATTCCAATCTTCTTTGCAAGAGCATGGAATCTTGTGATAGAAGATGTAAGGACGTATGGAGTCTTTGCTGTTATAAAAGCTTTGTTGGGCTATCTGCTTAGGCTTGTTTTTGGTAGAAATTTTAAGGTAAAAAAATATATCAAAATCAAAATTTGAAGTTGATTTGTATAGTGAACGGGGTTGCTCGTTAAGGTGTCAATGAATTTTTTATATGGATTTGTTTTTTTTCTGTCTCACCCAAAAAGTATGAAAAGAGATCATTTTAATTTTTTCATAGGAAAAATGTTATATTGAAAATTCTCTATTTTTCAAAAACCTCCGCTATTGGTCCCAGCAGCAGGTACATGATCTATCAGTTTATCCCTAATCTAAGCAAATCAGGCATTGAAGTGACTGTTGCTCCCCTTTTCAAGGAAGGGTGGTTTCGAATTCTGGATTTGCATCAGAGGCCCTTACGTACTGCTGCCAAAGGCCTGTATGCTTTAATGAGGCTTTTTGTGAGGATAAGGGACATTTTAAAAGTTGGTAAATATGACCTCTATTGTTTCGAGCACCAGGCCTTTCCCTATATCCCCGCCTTTTTAGAGAAGATCGCGAAACGGATAAACCCCAATATGCTCCTCGAGTTCGACGACGCCATTTACCTTACCTTTCTTCATAAAAAGAAGATACCCCGACTTATCAGGATGAGTAGGCACGTCATCGTTGCCAACAACTTTCTTAAGGACTATACAATGCAGTTCAACCCTCATGTGACCGTTATTCCTTCTGTGATAGATATAGATCGATATAGTCCTAAAAAAGACTACCGTCTCCAAGGAAAATTGAACATAGGGTGGATTGGTCTTGCCTACAACCTTCCATACGTGCAGAAGCTTGAAGAGACCCTTCAAAAGTTAAAAAAGGAAATCGGGGATTTTCAATTTATCGTGATTTGCTCTAAGGGGCTGGAGTTAGATGGAGTGAATACCATTTTCAAGTCATGGAGCTATGATAATGAGATCGAAGATATTAGGAACCTCGATATCGGGATCATGCCCCTCCCCGACGATGAATGGGCCAAGGGGAAGTGTGGACTGAAGATCGTGCAATACATGGCCTGTGGTGTGCCGGCAGTGGCATCGCCCGTTGGTGTGAACAGAGAGATCATCAAGGATGGTGAGAACGGCTTTCTCGCTGCTACTGATAAGGAGTGGTTAAAGAAACTGTCCCTTTTGGCTCAGGATGAGGAATTGCGACGAACAATAGGCCAGAAGGGGAGGGAGACAGTGGAAAAACACAATTCCCTCAAGCTCTGGGGTCCGAGGGTAGCAAGGTTCTACAAGAGCTTGATATAATTATTTCTGTTTCAAAAACACTAATCAGCTCTATCTCAGTATGCATTGTTTGACAATTTCTGTAGAAATGATGTAACATTTCATTGATATTTTTATGTTTAGCTCCGCTGAAGATTAAACAAGAGATTTTTGGCCGGAGGTTATATAACAAGAATGGTATTGGCCCAGAACATGCTGCTCTGCCTTTTTACTTTTGTGTTCGCTCTTATCTTATCCCTTTATCTCACCCCTGTCATGCGCCGGGCTGCCCTACAGTTTGGGATTGTTGATCGGCCCGATGGAAGATTGAAGAAGCACAAAAAGCCCATGCCGTATCTCGGCGGGGTCGCTATCTACCTTTCCTTCCTTCTTGCCTTGGCCTTTACCTTTAAATTCGACCAAGAGGTCTTGGGGTTGCTGCTCGCAGGGACCATCGTCTTGCTTTTGGGGCTCATCGACGACCTCGGTTTTCTTAAGCCATGGGTCAAGTTCACTGGGCAGCTTATAGCCGTCTTGGTATTGGTCAAGTCAGGGATCTTTATCAAACTGGTATTTCTCCCCACCTACGTCAGCATCCCCTTGACCTTTCTGTGGCTAGTAGGGATGATTAATGCCTTTAACATAATAGATGTTATGGATGGACTTTCTGCCGGCGTGGCCTTTTTTGCAGCAATCACTTTTTTCATTGTTGCCCTGCTCAACGGGAGGATGATGATTGCCATTGTGGCCATCACTTTGGCCGGTAGCTTATTAGGGTTTCTAAGATATAATTTCACTCCAGCCAGGATATACATGGGCGATACTGGGAGCATGTTTCTTGGCCTGATGCTGGGGGCGCTGGCGATGAGCGGCAGTTATACGGGAAAGGATGTCCTGGGTTTTTTTGCCCCAGTAGTGATCCTTGGGATCCCCATCTTCGATACGTGCCAGGTCATAGTTGCTCGGTGGCGTAAAGGCATTCCCTTCTATCAAGGAAGCCCTGATCATTATGCGCTGCGTCTTCGAGCAGCTGGACTTTCCGTAAAGGGGGTGATCTGGCTGAGCTATGCTGCAGCAGCCATCTTGGGGGGTCTTGGTATCCTCATGATGAATTTGTCTTCTCTCTCTCAGGTACTCATTGTGGCAGGAGGGCTGGCATTAGCGGGTATGGTATTTATTGTCCTCCTACAAAGAATTGAGGCCAGGTGATCGTCATTCTCGGAGCCGGGCTGTCTGGGTTGAGTGCCGCCTTTCATCTCAAGGCAAAGGAGTACCAAATATTCGAAAAAGAGGCAGAGGCGGGCGGTCTCTGCCGCTCAGTGGTTGATGACGGATTTACCTTTGATCACACAGGGCATCTTCTGCACTTAAGCCATCCATACACGCAAAAACTCCTAACAGAATTATTGCCGGAGCGTCTGATCAAACATCAACGACGCTCAGCTATATACCTTAAGGGGCGGTATATTCCTCCCCTTTCAGGCGAACCTCTGGGCATTACCCAAAGATTTAACCAAGGAGTGTTTCGCCGAATTCATCCGAGCTCGCTCGGAGAATGCAAAGAACGAGGATGATTTTCTGAGCTGGATATATCACGTCTTTGGCACGGGCATCGCCAAACACTTTATGATCCCCTACAATGAGAAGCTCTGGAGGATCCCGCTTGACGAGATCTCCCTGGAGTGGGTGGAGAGATTTGTCCCGTGTCCGACCCTCGAAGAGGTGATCGATGGCGCCCGAGGAGTCAACCTTAAGGGGTTCGGCTATAATCAGGAGTTTCTGTATCCCCGGGAGGGGGGGATACAGATCCTGCCACAGGCCTTTCTCGCTGAGATCCAAGAGGTGCAACTTGGTAAGGCGGTAGAATCCATTGATATAGAGGAGAAAGTGGTGAGGTTTCAGGATGGCAGCGAAACAACCTATCGGACCTTGCTTTCGTCTCTCCCCATGGACGAGCTTCTTCAATGCATCGAACCCTGCCCAGCAGAGATAAAAGACCTGCACAGTGGCCTTCGCTATGTCTCCGTCGCCAACATCAACTTAGGTGTAGGCAGAGAAGGGATATCGGATTACCATTGGCTCTATTTCCCTGAGCCTTTATACCCCTTTTACCGCGTGGGCTTTCTCAACAACCTCTCTCCCCATATGGCGCCGAAAGGCGCGAGCGCCCTGTCAGTGGAGATATCGTACCTCCCTTCAAACCCCCCTTCTTTAAAAAAGGTGCGCGAGCAGACCCTGGCTGCCCTTGTCGCATGCGGGATCTTGAGGAGAGAGGACAAGATCCTGGCTGAGAAGACGATCCCTATCAAGCACGCCTATGTGATCTATGATCGTTTTCGCCGTCAGCATCTTCCTCGCCTCATACAATTCCTGCGCGCAAACCAGATCTATCCCCTGGGGAGATATGGACGGTGGGAATATACCACCATGGAAGAGGCCATTCTGCAAGGAAAAGAGGCAGCTGAGACGCTCTCATGAGGCCTGTGCCTGTCGTCCATATCATCACAAAGCTGGAATTGGGCGGGGCCCAGCAGAACACCCTCTTTACCGTCGCGCATCTGGATCGCCATCGCTTCCTCCCCTGCCTAATAACCAATCCAGAAGGGCTCTTGCTGCCGGAGGCCTTGACCATGAAAGGGGTGAAGACCTTTTTCATCCCCGAGCTCATCAGGGAGATCAATCCCTTCATGGACATAAGGGCCCTCTTTAAGATCAAAGGGATCCTACAAGAGATAAAAAAAGATGATTCGCCTATGATAGTGCATACCCATAGCTCCAAGGCGGGTATCCTGGGGAGATGGGGGGCCAAGTTTGCCAAGTCAGACGCCATCATCCACACCATCCATGGCTTTGGTTTTCACGACTACCAACCCTTACCCCTCAAGGGCTTCTTGATATTTCTGGAAATGGTGACTGCTCGGATCACCGATGCGTTCATAGCCGTCTCCCGGGCCAACATAAAAAAGGGGGTTGATAGCGGTATCTTTGCCAAGCAAAAGGCAACCCTGATCAGGAGCGGGATCGAGCTGGAGGAGTTTACCGGGATAAAGGGTAAGCGGCATAAAAAGAAAAAAGAGCTGGGGATTGAGCCAGGCCTTCCCCTTGTTACCATGATCGGCTGCCTCAAGCCTCAAAAGGCCCCCCTTGATTATCTCGAGGTGGCACATCGCGTCCTCCAAGAGAGAGAGGCGTGTTTTATTCTGGTGGGGGATGGCGAATTGAGAGAAAAAATAGAGAAGAAGGCTGTCCAATTGGGCCTGGGTAAGGAGAGGCTCAAGCTCCTCGGGTGGCGCAGGGATATCCCCGGGATCCTCGCTGCTACCGATATCTTCTGCCTCACCTCTCTCTGGGAAGGGCTTCCCCGCGTCTTGCCCCAGGCCATGGCCCTCGGTATCCCTATTGTAGCCACGAATGTTGATGGAACGCCGGAGGCGGTTATCCATAACGTGAATGGCTTTGTTACCAAACCAAGGGATACAAAAGCAATGGCGGAAAGAATTATCTATCTTCTCGACAATTCCCAGGAGGCCAAAATGATGGGGAAACAAGGGAAAAAGATGGTGAGAGAGTTCGATATCCGGCGGATGGTCAGGGAGCAAGAAGATCTTTATCTGAAGCTACTGAGGAAAAAGGAGAGGGGAGTTTCATGAGCTGGATCACACTTTTTTTCGGCTTTGTCTTGGGAACCATCGTCGGGAGCTTTCTCAACGTCTGCATCCATAGGATTCCTCAGGGCAAATCCATCGTCGCACCTTCCTCTCATTGCCCCCGTTGCAAAACCCCTATCCGTTTCTACGATAACATCCCCTTGGTGAGTTTTATTATCCTCAAAGGCAGATGCAGGAAATGTGAGGCCCCTATATCCCTGCGTTATCCCCTCGTAGAATTCCTCATGGGTTTTTTTTCCCTCATACTGCTCCTGCGGTTCGGTATCTCGACCCTTTATCTGATATACCTCGCATTTTTTGCTTCTTTAACACTTGTCAGTTTCATCGACCTTCCCCTCCGGATCATTCCCGATGTGATCAGCCTGCCGGGGATCGTCATCGGTTTAGTCATTTCTTTTCTCCACCCTCAGATGTCGGTTAAAGATTCCCTCATTGGAGTCTTATTGGGCGGAGGATCGCTCTATGTCGTGGCAAGCGCCTATCACCTAATAACCAAGAGGGAAGGGATGGGGGGAGGGGATGTCAAGCTCCTGGCCATGATCGGTGCCTTCATAGGTTGGAAAGGGGTGCTATTTACCATCCTGTGCAGCTCCTTTATCGGCACGGTGGTCGGGGTGACCCTGATGCTTGTTTTTTCGGCTGATAGCAAATATGCTGTCCCCTTTGGTCCCTTCCTTTCGCTCGGAGCCGTCATTTACGTCTTAGGGGGTGAGGCCCTGATCACCTGGTATCTAGGGTTTCTGCGGGCTGCTGCTATGTAAGGAGGCGGTATGAAAGGGCTTTTTCGCAAAATACCCCTAAGTCTTAGAACCGAAATCGTGCTCAATATCGCTGTCCTCACGATGGCCTCGCTCCTGCTCGCCGGCTTTACCATCCTCAAGGTGAGCGAGCAAGAGATCCTGGAGCAGAAGATAGCGGGCTCGCGCATCGTCCTCGTTTCCTTACAGAGGGGGATCAACGCCTTCCAAGGGGCGAATTGGCAGCAAGATCCCCGTTTCTTACAGATCCTTGCGGGATTCGTCCAATTGGGGGGGGTAGAGGGGATTTGGATCGTGGATAGGGATCTAAAACCTCTGATCACGCAAGGGAAAGGACAGCCGTACAACGAAGCGTTGTCCAAGGCCATAAGCCAGGGAGAGGAGGGAAAGCGCCTAGAAAAGACAGGGATCCTTTGGTGGACCTTCTACGACAGGCTCATCCTGACTGCCCCCCTGGTGGGTGAAGGGAAGGTTATCGGCGGGGTGCAGGTTGCCTTTTCCATGGCTGATGTCATGGGTAGGCTGATAGTGTTCCGACGCTTGTTCCTTGTTCTGATCGTGGTGGATTCCCTCGTCATCATAGGATTTGGGAGCATCCTTTTGTCGCGGGTAGTGGTAAACCCACTGAAGAAATTGGTGAAGGTAGCGCAGAGCATCGGGGGAGGCGATCTCGGGCAGAGGGCGCCGATAGACTACGAGAACGAGATAGGCACGTTGGCCAAAGCCTTTAATCAGATGGTTGAGCGATTGACGGAAAAGCACAGTGATTTGCAGCAAGCAATTAAGCAATTAAGGGATACACAAGAGGAGCTCCTGAGCTCTGAAAAACTGGCATCCGTGGGAAGGATGGCTGCCGGCGTAGCGCACGAGATCGGCAATCCTCTGACATCGGTATTGGGGCATACGGAGATTCTGCACAAGCGATTGAAACGCAAAAAACTCAAGGATGGGGAGATCCTTTTAGACTTAGTGGAAAGAACGAGGAAAGAGATGGAGAGGATCAACCGCATCATCAAAGATTTACTGCAGTTCTCCAAGCCGTCTTCGTCCCATAGAGAGGATGTCGATGTAAATCGTGTGGTCCAAGATTCCTTGAATGTCGTAAGCGTACAAGAAAGGTTTCAGGCAATTGCCGTTGATCTCTCCCTGACAGAAGATCTCCCCATGGTACAGGGAAACAGCGACCAGTTGCAACAGGTCCTATTCAATATGCTGATAAACGCAGCCGATGCCATGCCTGATGGAGGATCCCTATCCATCAGCACAGGACAGGAGAGACAGTGGGTAACGATATCCATCAAGGATTCGGGAGAAGGAATTGCGCCTGAAGATCTCGGTAAGATTTTTGATCCCTTTTATACGACAAAATCTCCGGATAAAGGTACCGGGCTCGGGCTCTCCATCTCCTTAAAGATCATCGATGAATTAGGGGGAAGGATAAAGGTGCAGAGTAAAAAGGGCAAAGGCACCGAGTTCGTTGTATATCTCAAAAGAGCTGCAACTGGCCCTTCGAAGGCAACAAGGAGCAGGAAAAAGAAACAAGAAGGGTGATCAGGGGGAGGTTAAAAATTCGGCAGAGCTGCCCTCCCTGCGAGAAAGGCCTTTTTGTTCAACTCATGGAGCCTTTTTGGCAAACGAGCCAAGAGGCTTTTTAGCCATATCTCCTGGTCGATATCCAGGAGCATGGAAAGGGCCCCTGCAAGCACCACATTGGCCGCCCGTTCTGATCCTAGCTCAGCGGCTATGTTGGCAGCGGGGATGATGTGGAAATTCTTAAAGTTATTTCTTAAGATTTCTTCGATATCTCGCGGATATTCCATTTCTCCTAGGTTCACGATCGGAGGGTTTACCTCCACCTCATCCATCAGGATGATTGTGGATTTGCTGCAGTAATTCAGCCACCGCAAGGTCTCCATCCGCTCCATCACACAAAGATAATTCACCTCGCCCATCTTTATGATGGGTGAATAGACCTTTTCCCCGAAGCGCACATGGCTGCTGACCGAGCCACCCCGCTGGGCCATACCATGCACCTCGCTCTTTTTGACGTCATAACCGGCCTCCAAAAAGGTATCCGCCATAATGTCGCTGGCCAGGATCACCCCCTGCCCGCCAACCCCTGCCACCAAGATATTGGTCGCGCCGCTCCCCATGACTTTTTCATCTATTTAGGATACATTTTTTTGTTTCTTTTTCAGCTGAAATCCGAAGGGAATCTCTGCCTTTATCCCTCTTATAGCGCCGAATTGGCAGACCTGGTAGCAGAGGCCACAACCATTGCAGAGCATCGTGTCGATCACGGCTGTCCCTTTCCTCTTTTTGACCTTGCCGTCCTTTGTCTTGTATTCCCCTGCCTTGGAGACATCCCAGGAGATAGCCGGGCAACCAAGCTCCAGGCAGAGACGGCAGCCGGTGCAAGACACTTCATCGACAGACAGGGGCGCATTGTAGGCCGTGATCGCCCGGCGCAACAGCACACAGGGGGCATCAGCTGTGATAATCACGGAGGTTCCCTGCTTGCTCGTCTCCTCTTCAACTACCTTGTCAAACTCCTCGATGTTGTAGGGATTGACCTTGCGGATATTCGCCGGTGCTACACCGAGCGCCTTTGCCAGCTCCGCATAGTCAACAGCAGTAGTCTCTTCACCCGTGACCGTGTATCCTGTGCCCGGGTGCTCTTGGGCGCCGGTCATGGCGGTGATCCAGTTGTCAAGGATGATAACGGTTGCATTGGCTTTATTGAACGCCATGTTGAGCAAGGGTGTGATGCCGCTGTGGAGAAAGGTGGAATCGCCGATAACGCAGACCATCTTGCTCTGTCCGTCCTTATTCAGGACCTGACTGGCGCCCTCGCAGACACCGATGCTTGACCCCATGGAGAAGCTGCTGTTCATCGCCTGGAGCGGAGGAAGGGCTCCCAGGGTGTAGCAGCCGATATCTCCGTGGACATAGAGCTTGTTCTTCTTCAAGACATAGAGCACTGCCCTGTGGGGACATCCCGCGCACAGGTTTGGGGGGCGGGGAGGGATCGGACCGGCATACACCGGCTCCGGAACCTTATAGCTCGGGTCAAAGACCTTCGCCAAGATGGTCGGGCTTAACTCGCCGCACAGAGGCACCATATTCTTACCGACATCTAGCGAATACCCCATAGCCCTGATATTTTCCTCCCAGAAGGGATCCAGCTCTTCTATAACATAGACCTTATCGACCTTGCCGATGAATTCCTTGATCATCCTTTCCGGCAGAGGCCACGCAATGCCGAGCTTCAGGAAGGAAGCGTTCGGAAATATCTCCTTCGCATACTGATAGGAGATCCCTCCGGTGATGATACCTATTGACGTCTCCCTCATCTCTACCTTATTCCCCTTAAAGGTCTCGGCAAATGCCTTGAGCTTTATCAACCGTTCTTCTATGACCTTGTGTCTTTGACGCGCGTAGGCAGGCAGCATCACATATTTAGATTCATCTCTGACAAAACCGATAGGGCGATCCGGCACTGTGCGCTCACCCAATTCCACCGGACTCTTGGAATGGGAAATCCTGGTAACCGTTCGCAGCATAACAGGAGTATCAAATGCCTCGCTGATCTCAAAGGCCCTTTTCGTAAAATCCTTGGCCTCCTGGCTGTCGCTCGGCTCCAGCATGGGCACCTTGGCAAATTTGGCATAGTGGCGGTTGTCCTGTTCGTTTTGGGAGCTGTGCAGCTCCGGGTCGTCGGCGGTGACAAGGACAAATCCCCCATTGACGCCGGTGTACGTCACCGTCAAAAAGGGATCAGCTGCTACGTTTACCCCCACGTGCTTCATGGATGCCAGGGCCCGCGCCCCTGCGAGCATTGCCCCCATGGCCGACATGAAGGCATCCTTTTCATTGGGTGCCCATTCTGCCTTGATCTCTTTATAGCTGGCGATAGTTTCGAGGATCTCGCTGCTCGGTGTCCCTGGATAGGACGAGGCAAAGAGCACCCCGGCCTCCCAAGCGCCCCGCGCTATCGCCTCATTGCCTGAGAGTAACATTTTTTTCTTCATAGAGTTCGACCAATCAATCGCCTTTAGTTCAATCTTTTAATCCAAAAGGGTTCAATCCCGTCTTTGGAGGGATAGATTACTTATAGCATATGCATGCCCTATGTCAAAGCCGAAGCAATGGATGCCAGCTCTGCAAAACCGATGAGCTGAATACCTTCATCTTTCACCCTGCTCATAAAGCGGGGATCTACAAGTATCTCGAAATCCCTCTGTCTCCATTGATCCCCCCCCATGCTGGGGTGTACCATCAACTCCGAGACACCTGCCGGGATTTCTTTGAGGGAAAAAGGAGATATAGGATCGAAAAAATAATGAGGATGCCGGATTTCCCTTTTTTGCAAGGCATCTTCCATCCATTGAGCCTTCTCTGCAGTGATCGAGATATCCTCTCTCCCTAACAGCGCATATCCTTTTTTGTTGAAACGGATCGCTTTCATGCCGTGACTGTCCATAGCTTCGACGAGAAGCTCAAAGATCTGAGGGAAGCCGTGGACATGATGGTGGGTATCGATATGGGAGGGGATCAGCCCTGCATCCAAAAAGTCCGTCATCTGTTTATCGACCTCGTGCTTTATCTTCCTGATGAAATCAAGTTCATTCATCATCTCCAGGAGCTTCTGGCGGGGAAATCGCTCTATCCCCGGTGATTTCCAACCCAGCAAGGGATCGAGGTCTATGTGAATCCCGACCTGAAAAGAAGGGTTTTCCTTTATCATCTTTAAGGCCTGTTGAGCATAGGGTCCTTTTATTAACAGGGATGCATCGGTAATTACCCCTTTTCCATACGCGATAAATATTCCGCGATTTACCTCGGGAGAGATGCCTAGATCATCGGCATTGATGATAAGGAAGCGGGATGGGGTCATAAAAGATGTGATGGCAATTGGAGCCGGCGGGGAGGGTTGAACTCCCGACCTACTGATTACGAATCAGCCGCTCTACCACTGAGCTACGCCGGCCCAAGCGTTCATAAAATACACCTTGGTAGGAGGGGTGTCAAGATGACTTGGGTAGTTCTTTAAAGACTCGATATCTCCTTGTCCATGGATTATTATTGTGTTATTTTGATCTCAAATT
>Ga0256868_10000688_pt1 | contig 19328 bp, 19 predicted proteins | sample RVTome_13_FD_187341 | JGI IMG/M metagenome (GOLD analysis project Ga0256868, IMG submission 187341) | Soil microbial communities from uranium-contaminated site in the Upper Colorado River Basin, Wyoming, United States - RVT92D227 HiSeq ...
TCTTTTCAGAACTCCAGAATTTACGTTCTGGAACGGGTTGCTCAAATAAATTATAGGTTGAAGAAGCTACGAATTTAAGTTTTGAATCAATCAGTAGGGGATTAATTTCTTCCTCCAGCTTTGGATTGTATTCAACAATTATTTCGTATAGCAACAGTGATTTTTTATAATAACCGGAATTATATTTATCCCTGGCAATACTTTTTAAAGTACCGGATGGTATATTGGAAAATACTTTCCTCTTCTCATGACCACTGATGTTATTATAGTTAAAATCCAGGGCATCCAGATCTAAAATTTTTAAGAATTCTTCAACACCTTCTATATAATTAAGATTACTTACCAGTTCTGCTGCCTTGTCAATGTATATACTTGATAGAAAATAACTGGCGTCATAAAAGTATTCACTGTCATTATAGTTATTGATTATATTCTCAAGTGCTTCTATAGATTTATCCCAGTTTTGGGTTTTATCGAAATCAAGGGCTGCATTATATAAATATTCAGGGATTTTATAAACGGCGATAAAGGCTTCGTTTGTATCGGGAAAGTTTATTTTAATTTCTTCGAGTATTTTAACTGCATTTAAATAGCTTTCGGCGGATTGGCCGTATTTTTCATTTTTATAATAATCTTCTGCTAATTTTGAATAACACTGCTCTAAAATTTTTTTTATTTCTAGATTGTCGTCATTAAATATTTCTGAGTCTATTGCTTTATTGAAACTATTAATTGCTTCCATGTAGTTGCTGTTTGAATAGTAAGCAAATGAAATGTGTTCCAATGCATTATTTGCCAGTCGGCTGTTGGGGTAATTCTTCAGGAGTGTATCATAATAATTTATGGACCGGGAATAATCTTTGTTGTTAAAGCTTTTTTCTGCTTTATAGCTCAGAGCAGACGGGCCAAAAATATTTGATAATATTAAACAGGTAATAGATATTATAAAAAATAGGATAAAGAAAGAACCTCCCCTGGTTCTCCTTGTAAAATTAATTATTGTAAGTATAAGGCTTATTATTATTACCGGAATACTTACAAATGGCAGCATATCCCAGAATTTTCCCTTGTCTATATAAACAAGGGAACTCATGCCTATTATGGCCAGTATAAATAGAACCATAAAAAAAATTGAACCGGGATCAAGCCTATATTTTTTTCTATATGTATACATAATTTTATACTTCTAATAATAGATGTAAAAATATTAACATAAAAGTTGATTATTAAAAATAAAGGTTATAATACTTAAAATAAGTATAATTATTAAATTTAGTATTTATGTATAGATAATGTATAAATTTTTGTTGGGGAATTTATTTGATCAAGTATGGGAATATAAAGATGCAGCAATCTACTAAATTTACGTTTTTTTAAGCTCCATTAGTAAAGTGTCCCAATATTTCCCATTATAGAAATGATTTTTTTTTTCAATCTGAATCAATTCAAATCCACATTTTATATATACTCTTATTGCACGGCGGTTATACTTATAAACATCTAATTTAATGTTTTTAAGATTAAGGCCGGCAAATACAAAATTTATAATACTTTTTATTACATCAGAGCCATAACCTTTATCCCAGTAATTTTTTTCACCAATTACAATACCCATTTCACAACTTTCTTTTTCCCAGTCGATTTTATGCAGGGCACAATTACCGATATGGAGATTTGTATCTATATCTTCAATAGCGAAGACCACATCATTATTGGAGTTTTGAACAAACTCAAACCATTTAAGTTCCTGTTCTTCTGTATAGTCACGAAAGTTATGGCTCAGATACATATTGACAGAGGGGTCCTTTAACCAGGTGAGAGACCTTTTCAAATCCCCTTTTTCCAGCACTCTTAGAATTGTTTTTTTGCCGGGGATTTTTTTTACAGGATGATTATTTATTGTTTTCTTTCGAGGCAAATTCACTATCACCCCTTATTTTTTACCAAGCCTGTCTATAAATGCTTCTATAAGATCAATTGGTACAGGGAAAATAATGGTCGAATTCTGTTCTGTTGCTATTTCTTTTAAGGTCTGGAGGAATCTAAGCTGTACAGAAACCGGGTATTTGCTTAATACCTTTGCTGCTTCTGATAGTTTTTCAGAAGCCTGGAATTCTCCTTCGGCATTTATTATTTTAGCTCTTCTTTCCCTTTCTGCTTCAGCCTGTCTTGCAAATGCCCTTTGAATGGTTTGAGGCAGCTCAACATCTTTAATTTCGACAATTGAAACTTTTATTCCCCATGGATCTGTCTGCTCGTCTATTATTTTTTGAAGCTCTTGATTGATCTTGTCTCTCCTGGCAAGCAGGTCGTCTAATTCCGCCTGACCAAGTACACTTCTTAGTGTGGTTTGAGCTATCTGTGATGTCGCCACCATATATCTCTCTATTTTTACCACGCTTTTTGCAGGATCCATTACCCTGAAATATACTACCGCATTTACCTTTACCGGTACATTATCTCTTGTAATAACATCCTGTGGTGGTACATCCATAGTGACAGTTCTTAGGTCAACCTTAATCATTTTATCCGCAAATGGAATTATCAGAAATATTCCAGGACCTTTTGTTCCTTTTAATCTACCAAATCTAAATATTACACCCCTTTCATATTCTTTTAAAATTTTAACAGCTGAAAGCAGCAGTATTAGGACAATAAATACACCAAATATTATTGCTGCCAATGAACCTATTGACATTTTAACCTCCTTTTTTATTTTAATTGTTTTATTTACTTAATATATATTTTCTTGAAAGCCGGGTAATTCAATTTATCTTTTTTAGTTGTGTTAAAAATATTTTTACAATATCATTATACTACAAAGTGCTTAAAAGGTTTGAGGTGTCTCCTATAGTAAATCGAGTTTTGATTGCCATTTATTAAATTATAGTTAAAAAGCAGGGAGGATGGAATGGAAAAATGGGAATGTCAGGTTTGTGGTTACATTTATTATCCTGAAAAAGGCGATCCGGGAAATAATATAGAACCCGGTACAAAATTTGAAGATCTGCCTGGTGATTGGGTTTGTCCTGAATGCGGAGCATCAAAGGATGAATTTGAAATATATGAAGAATAATGATTTATACCAAATTTAAATATGTACTTTTATTGCCGAAACAGGACAGCAGTCCAGGCATAACTCGCAGAGAATGCATTTGTCTTTATTGAATTTTAATTTATGGCTTGTATTATCCAGACTTAGAGCCTGAGTGATACATATAGAAGCGCAGACTCCACAATCGATACACTGATTTTTATTTAATATTATATCTTTTGCTGCTTCCTGAACAGAAACTCCCGTACTTATAAGATATTTGATTGACTTGTCAATTTGAGCCTTATCCCCTCTTAGCTCTATCAGCATTTTCCCCTCCATATTGGGAGTTATTTCAGCTCTCAGTATATTGAATTCCAGGTTAAATTCTTTTACCAGTTTATATGTAATTGGTTTGGTGACAATATTTTCGGGAAAACTCAGAACCAGCTTTCTTTTTATCATCAGAGCTCCTCCTTACTAAGTATATCAAGACTGCCGTATTTTTCTTCCGGGGGCAGAGGGGCTACACTGGCAGTTAAATAAAACTTGCCATTTTTGATTTCTTCTTTAAGAACATTCGATATTTCCAATGCTTTAAAATAACTTGAAATTGAGCCTGTCTGAACAAATTTGCCATTAATTTTTATTTTTCCACTTCTAAGTTGCTTGTAATTCACCTTACCGTAAGAAGGCTTATTTCTTCTCTGAACAGAATAGTCAAAGATTTCTGTATATATATCTTCATCTTTAATTTTTAAGAATTCTACCATCTCTTCATCAATTACCGGGATTGGAATACCGATACCTATAAATATAGTAACACCATAACCATGGAAAGTGCATGCCTTTAAATATTCAGGCGACATTTCTTTTAAATCACCTATAACAGCGAGAGTTCCGGCTGGGCCACATGGGATGCCATTGGGCAGCCTCTCTTTGCCCGGATTATGCTGTGTGCCATACCAGGAAACATAACCCTGGCTGCCTGCCAGAAAGATTCTTGTACCTATCCCGATAGTCCTGTAATACGGGTCATTTAGAAGCGGGCTGAGTTGACCGGCACTACAGTAAGTAGCATTACCAAAATTGGGGAGTAATTTTCCCATATAAGTATAGATTGTCCTGTTAGAAGAGTTGGTAGCTACTGCATAATTCTGGTAAACATTTCTAGGGTTGAAAAGATAAGCCTGGTTTATTGTATTCTTGGTTATGTAAGTTTCAATTTCTCTTCTAGGGTAGCAATCTGTGCCGTGTGATGTCGCTCTTAGTTTTACCGGTTTTCCTGAAATCAAATCTTCAATTACATATGCTCCGCCGTAGTTCATTCCTTCTGTTTCTGAAAGTTCTGCAGCCCCAATATAAACATCTACAGCGGCTATTCCGGCACATGCAGGGACATCATTTAACCACACCTTAGTCATTTTTATAGGAGGATCCGGATGACCAAAGTTTATAAATGCTCCTGAAGAACACATAGGACCAAAAGTTGCTGTTGTAACTACATCTACTTCTTTGGCTGTTTTTTTTGTTCCTTTTTCTTCTGCATAATCAATTATTTCTTCAGCATTTAATACCACAACTTTTCCATTTTTTATTTTTTCATTTATTTCTTCAATTGTTTTTGCCATGATATATTTAAGTACTGATTTTAATTTAGTAGATTATAATACTCTAATATTGATATTTTTCCAATAATCATCTGATTTGAGAATGGATTTTTGCCTGTCTATATAATATAATTTTTTAAAAAGGTCATTAAGATGTCACTCAAAGTAATAAAAAGGATTTTATTTTTCCAGTAGTTTTAGAAAGGTAGTTATAATTAAGAAGTGAAGCCAAGATTTAGAAATCCACTTGTTTTAAGTATTGTTGCAACTTTTTTTTTAATACCGGTTCTTATCCTGACCATGTATATTTTTAGTTCTGTTAATTGGATAATGCTGATTGTTACTGCTGTTATTTATTTAGTTATTATTTTTTTGGTCTTTTTATATTACGGCAGTTTCAGGAGAAAATAACCAGTCGAAAATGTCAAACATCTATGATATAAATATTAAAAAGTTGCTGGCCCGCGAGCTTGACCTGGATAAAAGTGTATATAGAAATAGGATTAAACATAAAGAGAAATATAATTGGAGGATTATATACAAATATAGCGACCTTTTGGTCAGCAGCAATAAAGATATAAGTCTTAAACTTGAGAGGCTAATCAAGGAAGTTTATTATTTACTGGAATCCTGCATAAAGGAAGATCCAATTTTTGAAAAAAGTTTATCCCCTTTAAAAATAAAATCATTTTATCCTCCTATAATAAAAAGAATGTGTCAGAAGTCAGCTACTTTTAATGTAGGCCCAATGGCTACTGTTGCCGGAGCAGTATGCGATTATATTGCTTCAGGCCTTGATAGATACTGCCGCAGGTTAATAATAGAAAACGGAGGTGATGTTTTTATAAAAAACAATAAGGATGTAGATGTCAGCGTATATCTGAAGAATAAATATTTTGCAGATAAGATATATTTAAAAATAAAAGCAGGTGACACTCCCTGTGGGCTTTGTTCTTCATCAGGAATTTTTGGCCATTCACTTAGTATGGGTAAGAGTGATTTAGTCGTTGTTTTAGCTAAATCGACAATTAGTGCGGATGGCGCAGCCACTTCGATCGCAAATAATATTAATACCTCTCAAGATATTTCTAAAACTATAAATAACTATAAAGATATAAAAGATATAAACGGCATTTTAATTATAAAAGACGATAAGCTGGGTGCCTGGGGAAATATTGAGCTTATAGATAATTAAATCTTTTTAATTTTAGGGGAAGTATCTTCAATATCCTTTTTTTCATCCTTTATTTTAAAAACATCAGAATTCGATCCCATGAGGCTTTCACCCTTGAAAAGTCCTCCTTTAGCTATAGTCAGGAGAGCATCTTTCTGGGTTAGGTTTCCAATGAATTTTCCGGTTGGGGCGATTTCAACTTCTCCGGACGCTATCATATTTCCTTTATACGTACCGGCTATAACAGCGTTGTTTGTTCTGACATTAGCTTCTACTTTTCCTTCTTTCCCAATTATAATTTCATTTTCTGTTGTAATTTCTCCGTTGACCATACCATCAATTCTTGCTGAACCGGGGCAGTTAATTTTACCTTCCACCTTAACTCCCTCGGCAATAATAGTAATATTTTTTGAACCTTTCACCTCGGTATCTTTTCTTGACAGCATATTTTTTCCTTCCTTTAGAATTTACTGCTTTTATAATTATGAATTCTTAAGTTGTAAGTGTTTTTTGGAAGCTATTATAACACTTTTTGACTAAAATTAATGATAATTTTATCTCTTTAAATTTTACCTACAAAAATATAGAATGATACTTAAATTATCAATTAACCTTATTAAATAATGAGAAGCAGGAATTTATTTACCCATACCCTTGTAATAATTTTAATTTTTATGCTTATAATAGCGGCGGCTATTTCGTGTCGGATTACAGAGCCTGGCGGGAAAGATATTTCAGATACTGCAAAAACCGGGGATGTGAGTGGGGTTGATAGCAAGCAGCAGGAGGAAGAATCTGAAAATGTAGAAGAGGAAATTACTGCAATAAACCTCTGGATAAGTGATCTTATACCCGGATATATAAGTACAGAAGTAAGAAATGAGTTAAGCAAAGTTTTTGATGAAATAATAATTGTAGATAGTAAAGAGGATTCCGATGTATGGGTTGAAATTGACACAAGCTATAAGGATTCGGCAGTAACATGGATTTTAGTGCCGGTGGTCTCTTTTTTTAGGAATTTTGATGATTTATCATATGAGGATATAAAAGAATTCTGGACTGGAAATAATGAAGTTTTAAATTATATATCAATAGACGGCTCTGAAACACAGCTTATTTTGACTGAAGAAATTTATAAAGTGCTTGAAGAGATTTTAGGGAAGAGCGTAAATGAAAATATAAAGATAGTAAGTGCGGGAGAGCTTCCATTAGATATTGAAAATAATAATAGTTTTTCAATAATTCCTTTTGATAGTATTGAAAAAGAATATAAGGTGCTTAATCTGGATAATATGTCTGTTTTTGATAAGGAACTGGATAACGCCAGTTATCCGCTGGCTTTAAACATAAGCCTGGAGAGCAATAATCCTGAATTTGAAAGGATAATAGCTGAAGGTTTTTCGGGGATTACAATTACAAATAGGGACACAGAAAAGCTGGCTTCGGTTATTATGACCGGAGTAACGGCAATAGTCAGGCAGTTGGCAAGAAAAATAGAAGCCGACGGAGTCCTGTCCCCTGGCGTAGAAATTGCAGACGTGTTGAGAGATGCAGATATTACCCATATAAGTAATGAGATACCTTTTGTAGAGGGTTGTGATGGAACTAATCCACAGGGTCTGGTTTTTTGCAGCAAACCCGAGTATATAGAATTACTAAGGTATGTAGGAACCGATGTGATCGAGCTTACCGGGAATCATATGAATGATTATGGCTATGAATGGATGAACTATACCCTGGATATGTATGATGAAGAGGGCTGGTCCTATTTTGGCGGTGGAAGGAACCTTGAGGATTCATATAAGCCGGCTACTTTTGAGATAGGAGGTAACAAAATAGCATTTCTTGGCGCTAACACTTTCGGCCCTGAAAGTAACTGGGCTACGGAGGATACCCCGGGTTCGGCTCGTATAAATGTATGGGGTACTGTAGAAAAAGAAGAAGATATGTTGAAGTTTGAAGAGATAATAAAAAAGTTAAGAAGAGAAGGTTATATAGTAATATTTACTTTCCAGTATGAAGAAACTTATAATTATAGTCCTACTGAAATTCAGATTATTGATTTTAGAAGAATTATTGATGCTGGAGCTAATATTGTCAGTGGGAGTCAATCTCACTGGCCGATGAGAGTTGAATTCAGAGGCGATGGATTTATAAATTACGGATTGGGTAATTTATTTTTTGGGCAACAGTCAGATTTTATGGGAAATAATCCCGGAATAATCACAAAACATATTTTCTATAAGGGTGAACATATAAATACTATTTTAATTACCACTATGCTTAATGACTTTAGCCAACCGAGGCCTACCACCCCCGAAGAGAGGGTAGAACTTCTTAATTCCATTTTTGCCGGCAGCATAAGATAATCATATTATTCAGTTGCTAAGTAAAGACTATTTGATTTAAGAAATTGTTGTCATTTTTATAAAATAGCTTCTAGGAAAAACTTGTTTTACCCACATAGTTTTACCGGTACCCCGTGGGCCAAATAAAAAGAAGTTTTTATTATCAGGATATTTTATAATTCTGGAATACATAGTTCCGTTTTACATATCAATTTGGAAATGTCAACTCCATATTACATAATTAATATGATATTTTGCCTACATCCTCGCGCACTCCAATTACCACAACTGCAGCAGGAAGAGTCATTCACATGTCTGTTAAAAGTATAAGCACCACCACAATTTATATTACCCTGGCAAACATAGACGTAGAAAACGGCATGGAGTCCTTTAAAGGATTTTTGTAAATTGCTTTTTAGTGTTAAAATTTTCTGCATAGATTAAAAAATGAATTTCGCTGATATTCATAACAAACCGCAACCTTTTGAAAAAATAAAAGGAGTAAGAAATTTTGTCAGTTATATAATAGAATATCTCAAAGGGGATTCTAGTAGGAGCAGTAAAGAATGAATGTTTTAGGTATTTCAGGAACTCCCAGAGTAAATGGAAATAGTGCTATATTAATTGATTATGCATTAGCTCCATTTAAAAAAGATGGGTGGAAAACAAAACACTTAAAAATGAGTGAATTGGCTGTTCAGCCCTGTGATGGATGTGAAAAGTGTCTTAATTCTGGAAAATGTGTGATTAATGATGATATGCATTATTTTTATGAAACATTTGATTGGTGCGATGCGATAATTATAGCAAGTCCGGTATATTCCAGAAATATTTGTTCACAGTTATTAGCGGTATTGGATAGATACCATGGAGTATATAAAAAAAGACTTTTAGAGGGGAAAGTTGGTGGAGCTATTGCTGTTGGCCGTGGTACTTGTGGAGGACAAGCCATTACAATAACTGCAATTTATAACTGGATGTTATCATGCGGAATAATTTGTGTTCCGGGTGAGCTAAACGGTGTAACAGCTGTTGCTTCAGAACCTGGTGATATTTTAAAACAAGAAAAGAGATTAAAGCAAGCAGAAATATTGGGCGAAAATATATTAAAAGTTTCTAAGAAGCTAAGAGCTTGAATAAAGCATAATCTGCATCAAAAGATAAGAGATTCAAATCTTTATTGCCAGTCAATGGTGACTGTTATAAAATCTATTAGCAATACCTATTATTACTGCTGATTTAAAATGGGATATAATTAAACTATAAATTAGAAGCTGGTATAAAGATACCATGAAAGCAATATAATGAAAAAAAATCCAGAAAATCTAAAAGAGTATGGGTTGGTTACCGATAGTGCATCAGATATAACAAAAGAATTTGCGGAAAAATACAATATAAATATTATTCCTATTTATATTCATTATGACAGCAGAGAATTTAAAGATGGTATAGATATTAGCTCAAATCAAATTTATACGCTTCAAAGGAAAAAGAAAGCAATATTTACTTCTTCTTCTCCTTCGCCTCATGATTTTATACAGATTTATGAAAAACTGCTTAAGGAGTATAAAAAAATATTTTCCATTCACATAAGTTCAAAATTATCTGCTGTTATAAAATCTGCAAGGATTGCCAGAAGTTTGCTTAAAGCGGAAAAAAGAATAAAAATATTTGATTCATTGTCGGGTGCGATGGGCACGGGTTTTATGGTTTTAACGGCGGCTAAAGCTATTATTAAAAAGTATCCTTATGAGAGAATATTACATATACTTAATTTTTTAAGGGACAATATTAAATTATATGGGACTATTGACACTTTGAAATATTTAAGAAGAAGCGGGAGGGTTCCTGCGGCTGCCAGCCTGATATCAAGAATTTTAAAAATAAAGCCTCTGCTGGGAATAAAAAATGGAATAGTGGAAATGATAGGAATTGCAGTCACGAGATATGGCTCACTGATAGAAATAACCAGAAGAGTCATAAGAGATTTTAAAAAAGAGAGATGGGTAATAGTTTCAATAATTCATACCCTATCACTTAAAGAATCTAAAAGGATTATGAGAAAGATTCAGTCTTCTTTAAAATGTGTGGATACAATGATTACAGAATGTACCCCTGTTATTGGAGCTCATACCGGTCCTGGTTTAATTGGCATTATTGTGAGCAAACTAAATCGTGAGATTGCAGATTTGTTTATTTAGCTGTTTTCTAAGTCTTTTTCCCCGAATACTATGGCAGAAAAAATAAAAATTTCTGTATTTTCCTGTTTGTAGCAGTCTTTACTCAGGCCAGCCTTATAGCAGGTTTGTTCCAGGAATTGAATCTTATTCCACTTATAATCTATTGCCACCTGTGGAAGAAGGAGGCCCTGGTAGAACCCCTTTTTTATAAGTAATCCATGTTTTCCTACTTTTATTTCTTCCAATTTTTTTATTTTTTTTAAAGGAGAAAGTACAGAAATTTCAATATCAACGCTTCCAAGCTCATTGAGTGAAATTGAAGGAAATCTTGGATCTCTCAGGGCTGATTCAATGGCCATATTTCTAATAGTTTCCCATAATGGGATTTCAGCGGTTATATTGCCTATGCACCCTCTTAAATTACCATTTAAGTGTAAGGTTACAAAAGCACCGCACATAGTATTTAATACCGCATCGTTTATTCTGTATTCCGGAACGGTTCCGAAGTGGACTGCACTGGTAATTGATTCCCTGGCTATTTTTATAAGTGTTTTTTTATGATCTAGAGTAAGTTCGATGTTTTCCATATTTTGCCACCTCTTCAAATAATATTTATGAAATTAATAATGATTATTTTTTATAAAAAACAGCAGAGAGATATCCTACTACCGCATTTCTGTCACCTGTAACATCTCCGGAATTCTTATAGTTTAAAACTTTGGAACTGTTTGCCCCTAAAATCTTTGAAGCGATCATAGCGGAAATTACAGGGCCGCCACCGCACATTTCAACATTATTTCTTAGAAATTCTAACATTAGATTTTCAGGGTCAAAGTTATTTATCAGATTTTCAGTTTTTCTGTCTATAGAAACGGCGATATTGTATTGATAGTAATGTGACAGGTCTGTACTTGCAATAATCAGTATATTATCATTTTTAAAAAGGTTTCCTATGGTATTTCCCAGCTCTTTTATATTCCGGTTGTTTTGCTGTCCTATTACTATGGGTACTATTTTTATATCGTCAAATAAAACCTGCAGAAATGGAAGTTGCACTTCAAGGCTATGTTCATCTCTATGACCGTGTTCTGATAATTCTATACAGGAGCTTTTATCTGCAAGAATTTTAGATCTTTCTTTGTCAACGTATGCCAATCCTAAAGGTGTTCTGTAGGCGTCTCCATTAAAAATAGAAACAAAGTCAAAATACTCTGAGTGAGAAGGTGCTATTATAAAAACACTGTCAAATTTTTTTCCCGATATTTGCCTGTAAGAATATGCTGCAACCTGACCGGAATAAATATATCCGGCATGGGGACATACAATTGATTTGATATCTTCTATTTTTGATAATTCTGTGTTATCAAGAAATTTATTTATTTGTCTGCGGAGTGCGTCAGGGTCACCGGGATAAAAACTACCTGCTGCTATGCTTTCTCTGATATTCTCGCCTGGTACCATGATGGGCCTCCTGGAATCTTATTTTCTAATAAAGAATCTGACAACTATATTTAAGATTATAGTAAGAACAATGCTTATAATTATGCTTGAAATAATGGGAAAATAGAAAGTAAAATTTTCTTTTTGTATATTAATATCTCCTGGCATCTTGCCTATAAAAGGAACTTTAGAAAATAGTATTATCAGTCCGCCAAACACGGCTATACTAATACCAATAAAAACTAAAGTTATTCCTATGTTTCTAAAATTCATTATATACGATAATTATATTTAAATTATTATTTTTTTAAAGTAACATTATTTAATATTAAAAAAATCCATTAGTTATTGACATATGTAGTTTGATATGGTAATTTATTGGAATCGATAACAGAAAATGACTATGTATTTAAGCTATAAATAAGGGTTAAAATCACATATTTTTAAGAAATATATGGTATCGATGCTAGAAAAATCAAAAAAAAGCTTCAAAAAAATAACAATCAGAGAGATTGCAGAATTAGCAGGGGTCTCAAGGACAACGGTATCAAGGGTTCTTTCAGGTGGTGCTTTTGTAAGTAAGAATACAAGAGACAGGGTTATGGAAATTATTAAAAAAGAGGAATATAAGCCAAGCATTATAGCTCAGAGTCTAAGGACTAACAAAACCAGAACCATTGGTTTGGTTTTAGCGGATATAGAGAATCCATTCTACTCAAGAGTCGCTAAAGGAGTTATAGATGCAGCAGAAGCAAAAAATTACAATGTAATATTATGCAACTCTAATAATGACATAAATCTTGAGGAGAGGGATATAAGAACACTTATTGAAAGAGGAGTAGATGGTTTTCTTCTTACAACAGTCGAATTAAAAATGAAAACAATTGAGGATCTCAGGGATAAAGGATTCCCATTTTTATTAATAGACTGCAAACTGGATATTCCAGGTGTAAATTATGTTGTTAATGATGACTATTATGGGGCAGAGTTGGCTACGGAGTATCTTATAAAGCTTGGTCATAGGAATATATTTTTTCTTGGCAATAGAAAGTTACTTAGCTTGAGAGAGAGATTCAGGGGATTTAAGGATACACTTAAGCGTTACGAAATTAATAATACCGATAATTTTGTACCGACGAAATTTATTAAGACAGGCGGCATATATGATATTGAGGGTATATTAAGATATCTATTTGGCAGACAAGAAAATATTACGGCAATATTTTCGGGGAATGACTATTTAGCAATTAAGTCAATTGAAGAAATTAACGATAAAGGTATTAAAGTACCCGAGGATATTTCTGTTATTGGTTACGACAATATTAAGATCTCATCTATGATCAAAGTCCCCCTTACTACGATCAGGCAGCCCAAGTATTTGCTGGGTAAGTTTGCTGCAGAGCAATTATTAGGGATATTGGAAAATAGGTCTGATAAAGAATTAAGAAGAGTTATTTTAAGGCCAGAATTGGTTATCAGGCAATCCTGTAGAAGAATTGGTAATTATGGAAGTTAGAGGAAAGGAGGTGCTAACTAATTTATTATTGGAATAAAGATTTTAGGAGGTGGTAAAAGAAGAAAAAAGAAACCAAAAGAAACCAATTGTAAAAGGAGATTTGTCTAGCTTTTAGACACTTGTAAGTTGGCCAAAAGTAAACAAATCTCGTACGTAATTTTATTAAAATCTGTTTTAAAAATAAAACAGGAAAGGATACTAAAATGAGAAAATCATTATTATGGATAACAATTTTAATTATTAGCATATCTCTGGTAGCAGTATTTTCTTTAGCTAGCTGTAAAGCAGAAGAAGTAGCCGAGGAAGAAGAAGTAGCCGAGGAAGAAGAAGTAGCCGAGGAAGAAGAAGTAGCTGAAGAGGAATTCACCATGTTATTTGTACCGGGGATTGCTGATCCTTTCTATTTCACAATGGAAAAGGGTATTCAAGCGAAAGCAGACGAACTTAATATAAACCTTATAGTGTCAGAATATCCAGAATCATGGGGTCCTGAAGCACAGGTTCCAATTCTTGAAGCGGCAGCAGCAGTGGGTGGTATAGATCTTATTCTTACAGCCCCAACTTCCACAGATGCACTTATTGCTCCTCTTAAAAAATTATATGACCAGGGAATTACAATCATAACAGTAGACACATACCTGGGCGATGGCGATTATTCAGTAGAGAGCGATTACTCATTCCCGCTTTCCTATATTGGAACAGATAATAAATTAGGCGGACAGGAAGTTGCTAGACACCTTGCAGAGATGCTGGATGAAACAGGAAACGTTTATGTTATGAACACCAATCCTGATACATCATCTGTTGTCGATAGAGGCGAAGGTTTTACAGAGGGAATAGCTGAATTCCCGAATATGACCCTTATAGGCATGGACTATTGTCTTGATGTACAGCAGGAGGCACAGAATCTTACAACGGCAGCACTTCAGAAAGACCCGGATATCGTGGGCATCTTTGGAGTAAACCTGTTCAGCGCTCAGGGTGCTTATCAGGCTGTTGTAAATGCAGGTCTTACCGGTGCAGTTAAGATTGCTTCATGGGATGCAACCCAGGATTTAATTAATGCACTAAAAGAAGGTAAGGTTGATCTGGTGCTGGCACAAAAACCGGCAGAAATTGGTGCTCTTGGAGTTGAATGGGGTTATAAGTACCTGAAAAATGGGGAAGAGGTTCCTAAAAAAGTTATACCGGGATTTGAATTCTTTACAGCAGATAATGTAGATGATCCGGACATGCAGCAGTTTATTTATTCGAAGTAGGAGTTGTGGTATATCTTTTTTCCAAATTAAAAATACAGAGGGTTAAAATTTTTTAACCCTCTGTATTAAATTAATACAAAATAGGGGAATTAATTGAATACCAATAAAAATTCGACATTGGGAGCAAGTCAAATTTCTTCAAAGCGTTTAAGTATATTGGCAAAAAATTGGGCGCTGTTCTTTCTCTTAATTTTAATTTTAATATTCAGCTTTACCGGGAAAAGATTTTTCCATCTGGCAAATTTTCAGAATATATTACATCTTTCTACAACATATTTACTTCTCTCGGCGTCAGAGACATTTGTAATAATTACCGGAGGTATTGACCTTTCTGTTGGATTTGTGATGGGGTTATCCTCAGTTCTGGCTGCAACTATGATGCAGCAAATGCATGCTGTTAATTTTCCACCTGCATTGAGCATTTCGATTGGTAGCATTGTTACACTTATTATATGTATTATTCCGGGTCTTCTTAGTGGGATACTGATAACCAGGTATAAAGTCCCGCCTTTTATTGCAACTCTTGGTATGGGTGGAATAACAAGCGGGTTAACCCTTATAATGTGCGGGGGATTTCCTGTGACATTTTTACCCCCATATCTTACTGAAATGGGCAATGGCTATATGATTTATATACTCCCCGGCAAAGCTGTTAGTTTTTTTAACAGGCCCGAGGGAATAGTCGGGGGAGAGTTAAAAGAGCTTGTAAGGATAATTCCATTCTCATTTATATTTATTTTTATTGTTCTTATTATTTTATGGCATATATTAAAGAATACAAAATTTGGACAGCACACCTATGCAATCGGTGGCAATATGGATGCTGCAGTAAGAGCCGGAATCAATACAAACAGGCATCTAATAATCATATATGTTTTATCTTCATTTTTAGCAGGACTTGCGGGCGTTTTTAATGTGTTCCAGACCGGTGTTGGAAATTTTACGCCATTTACTGCAATGTATGAACTGTTGGCAATTGCAGGTGTTATTATAGGAGGGGCAAGCCTTATGGGTGGTAAGGGCGGAATATTTGGTTCTGTAATTGGTGTGATTCTCATAGGTGTTATTGAAAATGGGCTTCACCTGTCGGGTGTGGATCCATTTTATAGATTTATTGCAGTTGGGCTGGTCCTGATAACCGCTGTAGTCATTGACCAATCATTTCCGGATTTGTTATAGAGAGGAAATATTTAATGAGAAATACAACAATTGAAAAAAATGGCATACATGGATTCTTTTTACAACTGGGAAATAAATGGGCGGTTATTTTTCTTCTTTTGGAAGTTGTAATATTCAGCATTGTTTCACCGGGATTCTTTTCTCTAAATGGCATTCAAGTGCTTCTAATTAATAGCCCATTTATTCTTCTTCTCGGTCTGGCAGAGATATTTGTCATAATCACAGGCGGAATTGACCTTTCTGTTGGTTTTGTAATGGGCTTTGCAAGCGTGGTATCGGCAAAATTGATTGCCATATTCGTTGAATTGGGAATGAATGATTTATTCAGTATAATTATTGGAATAGTTATAACTTTGGGTATAGGGATAATACCGGGATTTGTAAACGGAATACTCATAGGCCGACTTAAGGTACCGCCATTTATTGCCACATTTTCAATGCTTGGCATAACTCATGGTGTTTCCGAACTATTAATAGAAGGATCATATGCAAAAGATGTACCTGCACTTGCAGGTAAAATTGGAAATGGGAGTTTAATTAGCATAGTTCCGGGCAGGACAGTATCATTTTTTATTAGTCCCCTGGTACAGCGCGGGGAACGTTTGATTGGAATATTTCCAAATGTATTTGTGATCCCATTAATAATTATAGCAATCTTTGCATTCATTTTAAAAAGAACAAAATTTGGAAAGCACACCTATGCAATTGGCGGAAATATTGATGCAGCAATAAGGGCTGGTATTAATGTAAAGACTCACTTAACAAAAATTTATATGCTGTCATCTCTTTTTGCTACAATTGCAGGAATATTATATATGCTTAGATTTGTAACCGGGAAGGCAGATGCCGGTGTGATGTTTTTACTCGACGCTATTGTTGCAGTTGTAATTGGAGGTGCGAGCCTTTATGGCGGTGTAGGAACTGTATGGAAAACATTAATAGGATGTTTTATTATATTGGTGCTGGAAAATGGGCTCCGAATGTTCGGTGTACCCACTTTTTATAAATTAGTAGTTGTAGGTGTAATTTTGGTTTTTGCAGTACTGGTTGACCAATTTTTCCCTGAATTAATTCACAAGGAGGATTAAAGGAATGGAGTATCTGCTTGAAGTAAAGAATTTAACTAAGAGGTTTGGTGGACTTGTAGCAGTAGATAATGTGAGTATGGAAGTCAAAGAGGGAGAGGTTGTTGGGCTTCTGGGTGATAATGGAGCCGGAAAATCCACCCTTATAAAAATGATTTCTGGAGTTTATCACCCTGATGGAGGTAAGATCTTTTTTGAGGGAAAAGAAGTAAAAATTGACAGCCCGATAAAAGCTCTTTCAATTGCTATTGAAACACTTTATCAGGATCTCGCATTGGCTGAAAATCTAAATGTATATTCTAATATATTCCTTGGGCGTGAGAAATTAAAAAAAGTACTCAAATTCATAAATGTCCTGGATAACGATTATATGCATAAGGAATCTAAAAAAGTATTGGACCGGCTGGAAATAGAAATTCCATCATTGAGGAATAGGATTAGGATGCTTTCAGGCGGTCAGAGACAGGCAGTTGCAATATCCCGCTCCATATACTGGAATGCAAAGTTGCTAATTTTGGATGAACCCACTGCGGCATTGGGTATTGCAGAGCAGAAAAAAGTTCTGGGTCTTATAAGAAAATTAAAATCACAGGGCATTGGAATAATTATAATCAGCCACCAGTTATATGATGTGTTTTCAGTTTCTGACAGACTGGTGATACTGCGTAGAGGAAAAAAGGTTGGAGAGAGAAATATTAAAGAGACAAATCCTGATGAGATAGTTAGTCTTATAGTAGGAGCGGAAAAAGTTTCAGAAAAAATTTGTCCGGCAGATGGAGATTAAGTGTAAAAGAGAGGGTAATTATTCTATGCAGGAGTGGGATATAAAAAGAAAAAGCTATATTTTAATATGGTAATTGAACCATGGAGACACGTATGTGGCTGACGAGTGGTTTAGATTAGCCTCCCTTAACTAGTCTTGGACCACCATGTTTGCTAATGTTAAAATGGTTAATACCTAATTTTATTGGTTTGCTCGCACTGCCACATACATGTGTCTATGGTATAGTTAATTTTAATATTTATTGCTTCAAACTTTTTTAAGTTTTTGTTAAGATTGTCATTTGTAAGAATATACTATTGGTAATTTTTTTAAATTATTTTTGTATATAAGATTGTACGACATTTGTATTAATGACGACTTTTATTTGCAGAAGTTATTTTTAATGTAAAGTAATAGCAAGCAAAACACTAAAAATAGGGAGAGTTATATGGAATATATTCTGGGAGTTGATGGAGGTGGATCAAAAACCACCGTTCAAATTGCGGATGTTAAAGGAAAAGTAGTTGCTCAAGCGGTTTCAGGTGCAAGTAATTATAAAAGTGTGGGGATGAGTAAGGCAATAGAAAACCTCAATACAGCTGTATTTAATGCTGTTAAAAGTTTAAAAGTGTCTGAAGATGTTTCTTTTATAAGTTCTTGTTTTGGATTTGCGGGTAATGATACCGAAGAAGACTATAAGACCTATAGGGAAATTGTATTTAATAAGGAACTCGGTAGTTACCTTAATCCAAAAGGAACCATTATTTGTAATGATACCAGAATTGGAATTGAAATAGAAAGTGAAAATGAAAATAAAATAATAGTTATTGCAGGGACAGGTTCCAATTGCCTTGGAATTAACGAAGACGGTGAGCAGGTAAGAGCAAGCGGTTGGGATTATATTCTTGCGGATGAAGGTAGTGGATACGCAGTAGGTCTAAAAGCCTTAAAGGCAGTCATGAGAGCTTATGACGAGCGGGGCGAAAAAACTCTACTATCTAAAACGATACTTGAAGAATTGAATTTGAAAAAGATATTAAATTTAACAAAATGGGCATACGATGGTCCATTTTCAAAATACAAAATTGGCGTATTAGCAAAAACAGTATGTAAAACTGCAGAAATGGGAGACAAGGTAAGTATCGATATATTGGCCGAAGAAGCAGAAGAGGCTGCTATTTCAGTTATTACTGTTGCTCATAAACTTAATTTTGAAAAAAAGGATTTCGACCTTATATTTGTTGGTGGCTTGTTTAAATGTGAAAAGTATTTTAAAAATATTCTGGAGCATAGATTAAAAGAAAAATTCCCTCACATTAATTTTAAACTGCTAATAGGAGATCCTGTAGAAGGAGCTATAAAATTAGCTATGGAAAGGTTAAAGGATTTTTAATAATACTGCTCTACCAATTGAGCTCCAGGGTTCTTACGCCTTGACATTATTCAAGTGTATGATAATAATTATTAGGCAAAATTAGTTTGCCGGTGTAGCTCAATTGGTAGAGCAGCTGATTTGTAATCAGCAGGTTGTCCGTTCAAGTCGGATCGCCGGCTCCAGCATGGAGGGGTGCCCGAGTGGTTAAAGGGAGCAGACTGTAAATCTGCCGGTGAATGCCTACAGAGGTTCAAATCCTCTCCCCTCCACCATAAGGTTTTTAAGATTTCTTAAGATAGATGTAATAAGCAGTAGTCTTGCCCGTGTAGCTCAGATGGTAGAGCATTTCCTCGGTAAGGAAAAGG
>Ga0256868_10000689_pt1 | contig 19326 bp, 19 predicted proteins | sample RVTome_13_FD_187341 | JGI IMG/M metagenome (GOLD analysis project Ga0256868, IMG submission 187341) | Soil microbial communities from uranium-contaminated site in the Upper Colorado River Basin, Wyoming, United States - RVT92D227 HiSeq ...
TGTTATCCCCTGCAATTCCTGAAGAAATGGCTCGTCCGACTCAAGCGCAACGAGACCTGGCGTCAGCGGCGCAATGGAATGTCCACATTGTCTTGCCAGCTTGTACCCGTCGCCGGAAGATCCAGTCTTAGGATACGACATGCCACCCGCGGCAACAATTACTTTTCCGGCATCCAACACGCTGTGGTCGGCACATTTGACACCGCCAGCGCGTAAGCTTTCTCCAGACTGAAAAATAATATTTGTTACGACGGTATTGTGAAGGATACGAACTTGGTTGTCATCTATATATTGACGCAATACGGCAAGCACGCTTTCAGCACGATGATCGGCGGGGAAAACCTTCCCGTCAGGTTCAACCCTCATTTCCAGTCTGCGGGAACTGAAGAAATTGATCAAATCGCGGTTCGAAAATACGGTTAATGCCCGATAGAGAAATCTGCCATTCTTCCCAAAGGCATTAACGAATTCCTTCAGGCTATCCTTGTGAGTGATGTTGCACCGGCCACCGCCCGTCAGGAGCAATTTGTTCCCCAGACGGTGTGTCTTTTCAACGAGCATTACTTTCGCGCCCCGCTCCGCTGCGCGTCCCGCTGCCATCATGCCGGCAGCGCCTCCTCCCACAACAATAATGTCCGGTGTAGCCTGATTCTTTTTAGTGATCATCTTATTTCTATTGTTGGTTTATTGGTCAGTGCAACATGAGGGACACATGATGAGCAGCGGAGTAATCGGAGACAGGTAACTCCATTCCCCCTGCAGTGCATCATAAAGCTTGATGTCTCGTGTCAACGGGCTGTTGCTCAAATCACATTTTATGCTTCGCCAAGCTCAGCATGAACGGAAAAGTCAAATGATTTCAAAACACCACCGCTCGCCCTGAGCCTGTCGAAGGGCAAACGGTGGGTTTGGGCTACAGCCCGTCAAGATCAGGCACCCATACGATTTCACTATGTCCCCGTCAATGCTTTTTCCCAATTACACATTGTTGATTTTAAATCGCGGCGGGGAAATATGTTCGCTTTTACATAAGGGACAGCGACCTGGAGTGCTCAGGCGAGTCCGCTTTTTGAAAGAAAAACCACATTGTTGACAAGAGGCTGATTCCACAGTAAAGCCCCTGTGATGTACTGACTTTTCAATATGTATGAGATGATCAAGGACTTCTTTTTCTTTGATCCCGAACAATTTCGAAATCTCTCGCAAATCAAGGGAGTCTCCTTCCAATGCCTCAGCAATTTTCTTCCTCAAGGTTGGCATTTTATATATTTTTAAGCTAACTTTGGAGTTCTACCAGACCCTGCTCATCGGTTGACCTAATTACTCAATGACTTAATGACTCACTGACTTGATGATGCGGCCAACTTCTTTATGGAGGACACCATGATTGCAAAGTCAAGGATAGATTTTGCTGCAAAACCTCTGTTCGCCAGATTCTTGTGAAGCCCTACCCACGTGCATTCACTTCAGGTTGTCGAGGAATGTTGCGCCGACGTCCGTCCACATTGCCCGGGCGTCGCGCCAATTGACCATGCCGTGCCCGTCGTTGCCGTGTGGTGGCGTGATCATCAGCGTGGAGATCCCGCGCTTGGCGTCGTAGGCCTCTTGCATCATCCGTACGAAATCCGGCGAAAAAAATTTGTCGTTCTCCGCGTAGATCCATAAGGAAGGGACTCTCGTCGTCGCCCCGAAGGTCTTCATCGTCTCGACGAGCCTCTGCGGTGCGCAGTTCTGCCGCCAGTCACCCTTCGGATAGGCGCCTTTGCCGCCGCCGAAATTGATTACCCCGATGATATCGGCGTAGCCAGTCGCCGCGAGAGCGAGCGAGCCGAAGCCCCCTGCCGAATGGCCGACGAGAAGCACTCGCTTCGGATCAACAAACGCCTGAGCCTTCATAAAGTCGGCCACGGTTCGGATATCGTCAGCGGTGGCGAGACCCGCCTTGCGGAAATCGGGGGTGGCGCACGAGCCGTGGTCCTCCGCGAAGGGATTGGGGTCATCACCATAGTTGCGCCGTTGTGGCACAATGACTGCAAAGCCGCGCGCCACCAGCCATTCCGATACAGCGATCATGTACGGTAGAGGAAGTTTCCGTCGCTGGGCCGCATCGATAGTGCCGCCGTGGCTGACAACGGCGAGCGGGAAGGGCCCGTCGCCCGGTGGCCGATAGACCGTCGCCTTGAGAGGCACCTGACCCGCCACAGGGGGCGGCACCTGCCAGAACTGGCGCCGAAGGCGTCCCTCCTCGGGTCCCTGCGGTCCAGGCTTGCCAATCCAGACGACGGTGGACGCGGCGGGCTCCTGAGAAACCGACGCCGGCGTCTGACTCATGGCGGGCGACGTGAACCCTATCAAGGTCGCGATAACAATGGCAATCAATAATGCACGATGTTTCATGACATCCCCCAAAGGGTGCGGGCTCGTAACAGCGGCACGCTATCACTGTCCGAAAGCATTTGTGTGGCTGTACTCCCCAGGAAGCATAGGGCGCGCGACCCCAGAGGCCGAAGGACCAGTGCATGACGCCTCTCTTCGATCTGGTGCTGGGCCACATTGCGACTTCCGTCAACGGCGAAGGGCCGTTCCACATGCTCGGCACCATCCTCGAAGCCAATCCCCACCTCGGCATAATGATAAGAACTTGCTTCGGGATAAGTTGAATATGCAAAAAAGGGAGAAGTCTGTCAAGAAAAAAGAGCACCGATAATGATCAATTCAAATCGTGTAACCTTTGAAAAAGTGCTGAGTTGTTGAGCACAGGTAGGAAAAGTTAAAAGGGATTTGTTTAGTTCACCTACCTATCTTCAGCCATGAGGAGTTTTGGAACCTAATGATTACTGGTAGAAACCTACAAAAACAAAAAAGGCAGGACCACTTTCGGTCCTGCCCTGCTCTTTGACAATTTCTTACTATTTTTTTGAATACAAGGAATTAGGATTACGTCTTATCATAGCCTTCTTGCTGTCCTCCGCTAAATCGTTCATAAAGTGGTCCAGCATATTGTCTATCGTAGTATACATAGCATTCTTTGGGGGATATACAAACAAACCCCATATTGTAAAAAATATTTGGTTATAAGTCGTAATTGACCCGTTATACTTACGGGTAATAGGTTCTTTCCCTTCTTCATTAATAACCACTGTCATTCGATAATGGTCAACGGCAATACCTGGAATGATATAAAGCGTAAGACCGCATAAGATGCCAGTAATTACTCCACCAGTCATACTGCCCGCCTTTACAACATTTTTTACGGTTATATCCAAATTTTTACCTGTCCTGTCTTTATTAAAGCCCCAATCTTCGATTTTCTTATCTACTAATACCTGTAATTTAAGAGATTCATCACGCATTTCTTTACCAAAAGCATTTTCAAATTTTGCATTAGAATAAACTCGTTGTTCTTTTCCGAGTTGTGGATTCACTGAATATTTCGGGTCGTATTTTGCTGGAAAACTTGCCATACAGCCACTTACAAAAAATAGTACTATTATGAGAATTAGATATTTTCTCATTTTCTTCATCTCCTTATAGATATTTGTATGAAAACAAAAAAGATGAGTAATCAATTCCTCTTTAGTTAACTCGGCCATCTCTTTTAAAATAACCGACACTTTCCGCCCCCGTCTCACGAAAGGTTTGGGCGGGGGCTCTACCGAGGATTGAAATAGAATAGCCTCCAAGAGGCACACAAAGCCCTTGGAGGCTTAAATCGGTACCCTTTGGAATCTTCCTCTCATTGGTATCTCCCAAAGGTTGAGGTTAGTTTGATAGGTTGGCTTCTAAAAACGATGTGATTCGATAGGAACGTACTAATTCTAATTGATAAAGTCAACAAGAATTATTGATTACTACTTAAAAGGTCGTATCGAAGGAGGATTTTAGAAAATCACGATAACAAGGAAGGAAGAGTTGAGAAAGGTAATTGTTTAGCACTACTTATCTTCAACCTAAGACCAAGGGTAGGTTCAACGACTTAGGGTTGAAATGTGGATAATAAAAAAAGGCAGGGCCATTTCTGACCCTGCTTTCGCCCTTTGGCAATCGATCAAAAACCTTTAATCACCTATGAGTTCTTTATGTTTGTATATTCTATTCCGAAGGAAAAGGATATGATTGGCATTAGCATTATCACCCAAATTCCTTTTCCCCAACTTCAATGTATGAGCTCTGAAACTATTTCAATTATATTAAAGGTGGACCATCCCTGGGTAAAGACAACAATATAAATTATCGGATACTCAAAAATCAAAGCAATTATATCGGCAACAACAACCACTTCCAATGCCAATTTCAATTTTTTGATTCGCATCGTCTCCATACCTCAATTTCGCATTTGGTAAAGTTGACAACGAATTTTTATTTAAGCAAAAATAGTGCAATCGGAATGCCAAAGAGAATTGTTTTGCAACTAACTAATTCTTGAAGGTTTATTCAAATTGTATTTTCTTGCAGGAGGTGAAATTTTAACGTTTTTGGACATAAGTTGGTAACATTCATGTTGCCCGATAACTGCTCAATTGAATTTATCAAGTAGAATAACTTTGTTCTATAACCCAAATGCGGATTACCATGGGTGATATGCATAATTTTATGAACACCTGGCCCCGACGATTACAAGGAAGAAACAAAGAAGGTAGGGATGAGATTACCCCTGTCCACTATTTTCTTTGAATCAGCTCGATAACGAGACCGCCAACACCAAGGTCGAGGTAAGCAACACGGACATCGTGCAGATTAGCACTGAGCAGTACGCTAACCCCTTGCTTCGTAAGCCTGGATACTTCCCGGTCAAGGTCATCGACAGCAAATGCGATATGTTGAATCCCCTCCCCTTGATTATCCAGAAATTCTTGGTGCGGGGATTTCCCTTCCACCGGCTGGATCAGCTCAAGTACCACCTCGCCTAATCTCGCGCCACTTATTTTAAACTTAGCATCAAGAGGCTTACCTCGAAACCATTGCTCTGCGTCGGGTGGTAGGAGCATGGGTGTAAATGGGCCTATGCCTAAGGACGACAGGCGCTCAACAGCTTTGTCTAAATTTTTGACTACTACCCCTACTTGTATCAACTTTGAAAAGGGTGATTCTTTTGCTATTTTTTTCTTCATGTTACTCTCCCTTCTGTATGGTTACTGCTCAAGATCTCATTTCCAGAATAAAGATAAAACACCAGGGACTGGGGCTCAAGGCCACTCAGGAAGGAATTTTCGTGACCGCGTTCAATTCTTTTGCCTATTTTGAATATCAAAATCTCTATTCTCCTAACCTCTTCAATTGTTCTGGAGTCACCTACCAACATCCCGCAAAGCGCTTGGTGGATAGAATAGAGCGCAAATCCTCAACCATTAGGCGTAAGACGCAAGGGTCAATTTCCTATATACCCTTATATTACACCCATTTCAGGACTTTTTCTACAGACTCAACGGCTAAGGTCACGACGGCTATCAGTCGTCCGCTTGAGCGGCTTTAGACTATATTTTCTTTGTCATTTCACCCTTCTATACCTCTCAACCTCTTTGCCTTGTTCGAAAGAAATTGTCAACTCACCTTTTCGCACAGAAAGTTTTCCTTCAATAATTTCTGGAGAAGATCCTTGTTGCTCAATCTCAAACCTTATGCTTTCATTCCCAAGAAGAGTATATTTCCCATTTACAGCAACTCCTATATTATCCATAGCCTTGAATGGTCCATCTTTCAAGAATTCTATTGTTGCCGTTTTTCCAATTTCTTGCCACTTTCCGACTACCTTTGGTTTAGTTATGCAAGATATAATCAAAAAAAATAGTCCGATCGCTAACAAGAAAAGGAAGATAGATTTGAATTTGTCTTTGTTCATCGTACATAGGCCCCTTTCTGAATCTCGTGTTTAAATTGGTCTAATGGGCCTGCAGAAAAAGCCCGAGGTTGGCTATCCCCCAGCTCATAAGTGTTTAACTTTGTAATAGCAAATTTACAAAAAAAGAATTTTCCTACCGACTCAACTTTCCTCTTCAGCCTAAGGTCATAGCGTTTTCTTATTTGTAAAAAGAAAATTAATTCCCGGCACAGTGTAGGTCCAACCTTGGGCCTGTGCGAATCCCTTTTTAAACGAGTAGTTAGGTGCAATTTCAATTCTTCTCAAGCCTGAACCAGACCTGCGCATCATAAGGCACCCGTCCTGAATGGATATCTCCCTGATATAGGGGCACCTCGTGAAAACCTCCTACGAGTACTTTTTCCACGGTCGTGGAAACAACTCTGTTACCGCCTTTTGCAAAAGTCGCTTCCACTTGTGCCATCAACTCCTTTCCGGATAGCACATTAGAAACATATTTATTAATGCCCATGGAAACAGGTTTCCCTCTTTTTGAGTCCCATCCATTATCTTTGTAGGCGGTAACTGATAGATATTGTGACAGCCATGGGTAGTCAATAAGCCTACCAATAAATAACGAGGAATAACTTCCTTCCAGCTTCGGAGATTCGGTTTTTAAAAAAGCTGCGCTCAGTGCCGACAACATTGCGTCTCTGTCGATATGACAGCCCTTATATTTAGGATGATGAGCGCGCAACCTTAATGTATGCCACTGATCATTTGATTCAACGGTGAGCGAGCATTCCCCTATTTTCAATGAAACGATCACATTTTCTTGAGATGCTGCCATTTCACCGTACAAGGAAAAAACCAGAATTAACCCAAGAATAAATGAGGAGATCCTATTTAACATTTTGCTCGCGCTTACATTATATTTTATGCTGACGCTATTTTTTACTTAATCATCAAACCATTCGGCTTCTTTATAGACTCCCATGTACATTAAAATACTTTACTATCACACCCACAAAATGGATGAACAAAATTGTCTGGCCAATATAGATAGGATTCCCAATGATCGATTATGGTTTGTAATATACAATACATTTAAACTTTTTGGAATTGCAAATTATGGTAAGAACTAAATAACCAATCTGGAGCTATTTTTTGGATAATACCGCTCCAAATGCTGCAAACACAAAAAATAATAATTCACCTTCAATCAACAAACAACCTATAAGGAAATTGGGAGGTGGAGCCTCCATTAGAGACTTCTGGGTCTGACTGATTGCGTCCAGCGGAACGCAAAATAAAAAAGGCGTCCCAAAGGACGCCTTTTTTATTTCATTGATGAAGACCCAACTATTCGACTTTGATTTTAATTTCTTTCTTCTTGGCTTCCTCAGATTTCGGGAGGGTAACCTTTAAGATCCCGTCCTTATAAGAAGCGCTGATTTTATCGTTCTGAACTTCCTTGGGAAGTCGAATCGAACGGGTAAAGGATCCATAGCTTCTCTCGACGAGATGATAATCGGCTTCTTTCTCTTCCTTTTCTTGTTTCTTCTCCCCTTTAATGGTGAGCACCCCATCGGAAAGAGAGATATCGATATCTTTGGGAGCCATTCCAGAAACTTCAACTTTCACCACCAGCTCATTCTTTGTCTCAGCCACATCGAGAGAAGGAAGCCATTCGCCTCCTTCTTCAATTCTCCTTCTTAATCTGCCATCAAAGAAGGGATCCCAGAAACGATCCATTTCTCTTCTCATCCTTTCAAAATCTCTAAAAGGGGTCAATTCTGCTAACGGTTTCCAAATAGTTAATTCCCTTGCCATATTTCATCACTCCTTTCTTCCAATTTCTATTGAAAAAATAATTATGGGTTCTCCTTTTGTCAAGTCTCCCAAAGAGCTCCCCAAGAGCTATGCTCTTTTGATTTCACACCTGCGCCTACCACAGTCAGGGATCTCAAGAAATGATTACATAGATTTACTTGATTTTCCAATACATTTCTATTTGTACTACTAATGCCCAATTTCTTGAAATCTGGTTAAGCAAATTTTATAAGGATTTTTTCCCTCACCCTTCTCCTCTCCCTTATTATCTTTCCTTGAATCTTTTCAATTTCTCAGCGGCCTGATCGAGGGTCTCCCTCTTTTTTGGAAAACAAAAACGAATCTTTGTCGCACCTAATGAAGGACGGCTGTAAAAACTACTGCCCGGAACAGTCGCCACTCCGAATTTCTCTACTAAATAATAGGCGAAGGCCACATCGTCCGAAAAACCAAAATGCCCTATATCTGTCATAATGTAATAGGCCCCATGAGGGCGATAGATACGAAATTCTGATTCCTCCAATACCCTGCAGAGAAAATCTCTTCTCTCTTCATATTCACTTGCAAGTCTCTGGTAATAACTTCGATCCATCCTTAGGGCAATAGCTGCAGCCTCTTGAAGAGGGTGGGGCGCTCCTACGGTTAAGAAATCATGAACCTTACGGATGGATGCAGTCAGTGGTTCTGGAGCAATGGCCCAGCCCACGCGCCACCCTGTAAGACTATAGGTCTTGGAAATGGAGTTAATGGTGATGGTTTGATCCCACATGCCGGGGAGAGAGGCGATACTGATATGTTTGGCTCCATCGTAAAGGATATGCTCGTAAATCTCATCAGTCATTGCAATGACACCCCATTTCAGGCAAAGATCGGAAATGAATTGGAGCTCTTTAAGAGAAAAGACTTTACCGGTGGGGTTGTTAGGTGTGTTGATGATGATAGCCTTTGTCTTGTTATTAAATGTTTGGGCCAGTTCCTTCTCATCGAAATGCCAGTCCGGTTCATGGAGGGTGATGAATCGGGGCTTCGCATCACAGAGGATAGTATCCGGACCATAATTCTCGTAAAAAGGTTCGAATACAATAACCTCCTCTCCGGAATTAACGATGGCCATCAGGGAAGAGATCATGGCCTCCGTTGCCCCGCAGCAGACTGTAATCTCTTTTTCGGGATCTATAGTGACACCATTATACCAAACAAATTTCTCGGCAATGGCTTGACGAAGATTTGGCGTTCCCCAGGTGATGGCGTACTGGTTTAAATCAGCTCGAATGGCCTTCAAGGCAGCTTCCTTTATCTCTACCGGTGCTGGAAAATCTGGAAATCCCTGGGCCAGGTTCACACCGTGATGCTTAAGACAGATACGGGTCATCTCCCGGATGACTGATTCTGTAAACTTGAGCGCACGATCAGAAGAGGGATTTTTAATCATTGCATCAGCCCACGAATTTAGTGACAAATGATTTCATTATATACGAGAGAGCAGGATCTTCGTCAAGACACTGTCAGTAAGATTTTACGGAACCTTTTGACAAATATGCTTTTATTAGCATAATATTGTGTTTGGTTTTTTTCGGAGGAGGTCACCTTGGAGATCAAGGCTAAATTCTGGATTGAGGACAGAGGGGAAGTCGTTCTGGGTGGGGGGAAAACGGACTTGCTTTTGGCAGTGGACAGATTGGGTTCGATCCAGCGAGCGGCTAACGAATTTGGGATGTCCTATCGCCATGCTTGGGGGGCAATCAAAAAGATTGAACAAAGGGCAGGCTTTAAAATATTAGATACGAAATTGGGCCGGAAGGATGGAGGAGCAAAATTGACACCGAAAGGGAGAGAATTCATCGGGAAAGTAGATTCTCTACTAAAGGGCCTTCAAGCAATTGTAGAAAGAAGATTTAACCAGAAATTTGAGGAACTCCTAACTAAGTAAAGAATTACACAGGAGTTTGGTACGGTAAGGGTTACTGGAACATTCGAAGCATGCGAATACATTGTTTAGTGCATGCGGAACATGGATTCGGTCAAGAAGAAAAAGAGATTCAAATAATATAATCGAACAACGGATAAAGTTCATCCTGACCAAAGAGGGGAATATGGTTACCGAAGACTTTGCTATCGAAGCAAAAGGGTTTACCAAACTATCTGAACGTTTGAGAGAGGTCTCTCTGCTCTTTCTCAAACTCGGTGCTTTTAGTTTTGGTGGCCCGGCGGTATATATCGCTCTCATGCACCATGAGACAGTGCACCGTCACCGCTGGATAGATGAACAACGTTTCTTGGACTTGGTCGGCACCACCAATGTGATCCCGGGGCCCAATGCCACAGAAATGGCAATCCATCTGGGGCTGATCCGAGCAGGATGGCGTGGGCTAATTGCTGCCGGCACACTATTTATTTTACCAGGGATGGCGGCCACACTGCTTGTCGCCTGGGCGTATGTAACTTACGGTTCGATACCTGAAGTCGGATGGGTGCTCTACGGGGTCAAGCCGGTTGTAATCGGAATGGTGATTGAAGCACTCTGGAACCTAGGCCGAAAAGGAATCAAAGGCCCGACCACAGCCATCGTAGGTATGGGAATAGTGGCTCTTTACCTTCTTGGATTTAATGAGATAGCACTGCTTTTTGGTGGAGCGGCAGTAGTTTTGATAGCTTACAGCGGACGCCGTTTAATTAAACATGGCCTGTTTGCCGTCGCCTCTATTCCGGCACTGGTACAGATACCGTTAACAACATTGAATGCAGCTATCATACCATTCAGCCAGACAGCGCTTTTGCTCAGTTTTCTTAAAATTGGCTCTGTCCTCTTTGGTAGCGGCTATGTTCTTCTGGCTTTCCTCAGGTCTGAATTCGTGGTCAACCTCGGTTGGCTCACTGATCAGCAAGTTCTTGATGCTGTTGTGGCTGGCCAGATTACGCCAGGTCCGGTATTTTCAAGTGCCACTTTCATCGGATACCTTGTTGGTGGCTGGCCCTCAGCACTGCTGGCAACACTAGGCATATTCCTGCCGTCCTTCCTGTTTGTCGGGCTACTCAGCAGAATCCTTCCATTTGTCCGCAAGTCACCGTGGGCTGCAACATTCTTGGATGGGGTAAATGTTGCCTCGCTGGGTCTAATGGCCGGCGTAACAGTGCAGCTTGGTCAGACTGCTATAATAGACATCTTTACAGTTGTGCTCACACTTATTACCTTGTTCGTTATATTTCGGTATAGGGTTAATTCAGTTTGGCTGATATTGGGTGGTGGACTAATGGGTGCAATCTATAAATTATTTCTGGGCTGAGACATCTAATCGATTTCCTGAATTGACATTTGGGCGAATGTCATGGAAGGAACTTTTCTCTGGCTTTATCATTCTGGGACTGCCCCAATCCCCTCTCACCCTCGGAAATGCCATTATTGGGACGGTGGCAAAGAACAATCATTTTTTCCCTGACCGGAAAGTAACGGCCAGGAAGATCACACTTGATCACGGTATCATGAATCTTTTTAGCGTTTTTCTTGGCGGAATTCCCATGTGCCATGGGGCAGGTGGCATGGCTGGACATATACGGTTCGGTGCGAGAACAGGTGGGGCACTTGTGATCCTGGGCGTGATTGTGCTTCTGGCAGGGCTTTTTTTGAGCGATTCGGTGGCCCTCCTGTTTCAAATCTTCCCCCGTCCCATCCTGGGTGTTATCCTTTTCTTTGCTGGAATTGAGCTGGCCCTGGTCATTAAAGATATCCGGCTAAGGAGTCGGAACCTCTTCGTTCTTCTCATCACCGCTGGATGCGCTATATGGAACATGGGAGTGGCCTACCTCGCGGGACTGATCATTTACTACTACATCCAGCGCCGCTGGATCAAGGCTTAGGGGAATCTCAGAGGAAATGGGGATGGTTCAATTCTTCCCACCTGAGAAGTCGAGAAACGGTTCACTCTCTTAGTGTATTTTCTGACCATGTTGATGGATAAGGATGTATAAGTAATTTAAAGTAATTATTTGTGAATATTTTCATTGACAAATTTACTTAACCATTTTATTGTAAATGAGACAATTGGAGGTAAGACCATGTCTGAAGAGATGATGAACACCAAAGAAGTGGCTAAATATTTGGGAATCCATGAAAAACAGGTCTATGCGTTGATTAAGTCCAAGAGAATCCCATCCACTCGGATCACGGGGAAATGGGTCTTCCCTAAAAAAATAATTGAAGAATGGATTTCTTCGAACGCCCAAAAAGGGCTTGAACAGGCCAGACAGAAAAGCAGGAGAATCGAAGGGGCCCTTTTAGCCTCGGGCAGCAATGACCCCATCTTGGATATGCTTCACACTTATATGAAAAAAACGTACCCTGAGTTCTATATTTTTTCTGCGAATACAGGAAGCACAGATGGTCTAAAGGCCCTCAACCTGGGGTATACCGATATTGCCTGGTCCCATCTTTTGGATCCAAAGAGCGGTGAATATAATATCCCTTTTCTTTCCAACTTTCTCCCTAATGTAAAACCTGTTGTGGTCAATCTCTTTCATCGGGATCTCGGATTCGTAGTCGCCCCTAAAAATCCTCTTCATATCCGTGGATTTGAAGACTTGGCTCAAAAAGGGGTCAGGTTGATCAACAGGCAAAAGGGTTCTGGCACAAGAGTTCTTTTAGACCATCACCTGAAGAGGTTACAGATCCCGACATCCAAAATTCAGGGATATGACAGAGAGGTTTATACCCATTTTGAAGTAGGCCTTGCCATTCTTTCCAAAGAGGCAGATGTTGGCATTGCCACAATCGCTGCCTCTAAACTCCTCGGCCTTCCTTTTATTTCCATCACCCAGGAAAGCTTTGATATGATTCTTGATCAATCCACCTTTTTCCAAAAAGGAATTCAGGCCTTCATTGAAGTTTTGAACTCCCAGGGATTTCGAAACAGGATTGAAAAATTGGGGAGCTACGACTTCAAAAATTCAGGTAAAATCCTTTATTCAAAAAATTAATTAATGGAGGATGGACATGAAGCAATGGTCATGTGTCGCATTGTTCCTTTCACTTTTATTAATGACAGGAATTATCTCTGTCTGGGCCCAGCCCAAGACCATCATCCTTGCTACCACCACGAGCACTCAAGACTCCGGACTCTTAGATGTCCTCCTCCCGATCTTCGAAAAGGGAACGAGTTATTTTGTTAAAACGATCGCAGTCGGTTCTGGTCAAGCCATGGCTATGGGACAAAAAGGAGAAGCAGATGTGCTCTTAGTTCATTCTCCTGAAGCTGAGAAGAAATTTATCGCCGAAGGATATGGGATCAATCGAAGGCTCATCATGCATAATGATTTTATCATTGTGGGACATCCGGAAGATCCTGCGAAAACTAAAGGCATAAAATCTTCTTCCGAGGCATTTAAAAAGATCGCTTCGGTAAAAGGTCTGTTTTTATCAAGGGGGGATAACTCAGGAACTCATGCGAAAGAAAAGGCAATCTGGAAAGTCGCAGGGATAAATCCTGAAGGAGAGAAATGGTACCAGCAGACTGGCCTTGGAATGGGCCAGACATTGAGCGTGGCTGCCGAGAAAAAGGGTTATACTCTTGCCGATCGGGGAACCTATTTAGCGTTAAAGAAAAACCTCGGGCTTGATATTCTGGTTGAAGGAGATGCCATACTCCTAAATATCTATCATGTCATCGAAATCAATCCTGCCAAATGGCCCAAGGTCAATGCCGCGGGTGGAAAGGCATTTGCCGATTTCATGGTTTCAAAAGAAACCCAGGACATCATCAAAACCTTTGGAGTCGATAAATTCGGATCTCCTCTTTTCTTTCCAGATGCAGGCAAAAAAGAAGAAGAACTGGGAAAGTAATTCCGAAGTACGAAATACGAAATTCGAAACAAACATGAATGTCCTAAATCCGAATGTTCTAAAAACAGTTTTGGATTTTGATATTTGAAAGTTTATATCAATTTAGCTGTTTGAAATCATATTTAAAAATCCCTCCTAACCTCCCTTTGCCAAAGGGAGGTATCCCACATCTCACGGAATTCCCCCTTTTGACAAAGGGGGATGAAGGGGGATGAGATAGATTTTTCAAACCACTTAAGTTTTACAAAAAATTTAATTTGTTTCGTATATCGATATTCGAATTTCGGATTTGGAGAACAAGATGGATTTAATCTTTGAAGGAATTAAGAAAGCATTCTGGTTATTGATTACTTTCGATCCTGAGGTCATGGGGATTACTCTTCTTTCTCTCCAGATTTCAGGAACAGCTACCCTGATCAGCCTATTCATTGGGATTTCTGTTGGGACAGTCGTTGCGCTTTCAAGATTTTCGGGGAGAAGATTTGCCGTAAGTCTCATCAATACAGGCATGGGACTTCCACCGGTGGTGGTGGGTCTATTCGTGACCATCTTCCTGTGGAGAAATGGACCTCTTGGCTTTTTCGGACTACTCTACACACCTACCGCGATGATTATTGCCCAGGCCATCATCGCTACGCCTATTGTGATGGGAATTACATTGGCTGCAATTCAGCAGCTTCCTCAGAAACTGAGACTCCAAATCTTAGCTCTTGGTGCCACTCGTCTCCAAATGGTTTGGATCTTGATCAAGGAAGCAAAGCTCCCCCTTTTGGCTGCAGTGATGGCAGGATTTGGTGGTGTGATATCAGAGGTGGGTGCCTCCATCATGGTAGGTGGTAATATCAAGGGTTATTCCCGAGTTCTTACCACAGCCACCGTCATGGAGACGAGTCGTGGAAACTTCGATATCGCAATCGCTTTAGGTATTATCCTCTTGTTGTTTACCTATTTCATCAATCTGATCCTCACCCAGATCCAACAGCGAGAACGGCCTAGATAAAAAATTCGGATTGCGGAATTCGGAATGAAAATAGATGCAAAAGATTATGAATCCATCATAGAGATAAGAAACCTTGCGGTGGAGAGGGGAAGGGTGATGATTCTTAACGTACCTTCCCTGGTAGTAAAGGAAGGGGAGATTCTTTCTCTGATCGGACCGAATGGGGCTGGGAAGACCACTTTACTTCAAACCATATCCTATTTATTGAAACCCTTTCAGGGTGAAATTCTTTTCAGGGGGAAGAAAGTCGAAACAAATCATTCTGCTTTCAAATACCGAAGGAAATTGGCCATGGTCTTCCAGGAACCTCTCCTCTTTGATACTTCGGTCTTTAACAATGTCGCATCAGGTTTAAAAATTCGTGGGATGAAGAGAAGTGACATCCGGGAAAGGGTGATGCAGCAGTTGGATCGATTTGGAATTAGTCATCTCAGCCACCGTTCCGTGAAAACCCTTTCGGGAGGGGAGGCACAGAGAACAAGCCTTGCAAGAGCATTTGCCCTTCGACCCGAAATCCTTCTCCTTGATGAACCTTTCGCTTCTCTCGATCCTCCCACTCGTAATTCCCTGATTGAAGACTTAGAACATATCCTTCAACAGACACGAACCACAGCCGTCTTCGCCACTCACGATCGTTTGGAGGCATTAAGGCTTTCAGATCGGATTGCCGTGATGGACGAAGGGAAGATACTTCAGATTGGATCTCCCGAAGAAGTGGGGAACCATCCCATAAATGAATTAGTGGCTTCCTTTATGGGGGTGGAAACGATTTTGAGTGGGAAAGTGATTAAGAGGGACGGCGGGACTTTTATCACATCCATTGAGGGGTATGAGATCGAGACCGTAGGAGATGCCCATTTGGGGGAAACTGTGGTTCTATGCATCCGACCAGAAAATGTCACCATTTCGATGCGGCACTCGCATGAAGGAACGAGTGCCAGAAATGTATTTCATGGGAATATCATGAAGATCATTTCCATGGGGCTCTACCAAAAAATTCATCTTCACTGTGGATTTCCACTCGTTGCCTTTGTGACAAATCATTCTTTGGAAGAGTTATCGTTAGTAGAAGGGAAAGAAATGTGGGCTTCCTTTAAGGCCACTGCTGTCACAGTCATTAGAAAAGGAGAAAGTGAAAAAAGTCTAACGAGTTAAAATGGATTCGGAATGTTTGCTTCAAACAGTCTTTAGGATTATATATTTTTTGACTCCCCCTGGGGTTTGCACAGTTACTTCATCCTCCGCTTCCTTCCCAATTAAAGCCTTGCCCAGAGGAGAGGCGATTGAAATCCTTCCGGATGAGATATCCGATTCATCAGGCCCGACGATCTGATATGTGGATTTGCCTCCGTTTTCAAGGTTCTCTAAAGTGACGATAGAACCAAAACCCACCTTACCATTGGTAAGGTTGAGGTTATCTATAATCTCAGAATTCGCCAACTTCTGCTCGGTCTCCCGAATCTTCTTTTCAACAAATGATTGTTGCTCTTTGGCGGCCACATACTCGGCATTCTCACTGATATCTCCATGAGCACGTGCTTCCTCAATGGCCTTGATCACTTGAGGGCGGATGACTTTCTTTAGATTCTCCAGTTCCTTACAGAGGTTATTATATCCAATACGTGTAATTGGGGTTCGTGCCATGAAAACTCCTATGGGAAGAAGATATAACTGAAAGGGGAAAATCTGTCAACTCATCTAAGAGAGCGAAAAGTAATTTTTTAGAGCTCTCTATAATTTCTAAAAGGCTTTCTCTCTCTTAGGAATCTTTTAAAGATTTGGAAAGATTAATGGCGGCGATGGTGATCGTGGTAGTAGAATCCGAAACCTCCCCGCCAATAGGGATAGCCCCACCACAATGGATCAAAATAGAAATAAGGATAGGGTTGATAATAGTATTGGGGCCAAAGGTAAATCTTTTGGCTTGAGACGATGGGATATCGGTAGTCCATTTCACCAAGAGGTTTAATCTTCTCTCCGATAATTTCACCCGCCACGGTGATTTTCTTTCCTCTCCGAAAGATATACGGATCTAAATATTTATCTGCGAGAATCAAAAACCTCCCTTCTGAGGCAATCGTTTCCTTGGGCTCTTCCCTCCATCCAAGGGGTTTTTGGAAGACTTCGATTTGTGTGGTTCCATCTTTTTGGTTAGTTGTCTCGATGATCTCTCCGCCCCATACAACCCATTTCCCTTTAAAGGCTTCTGGATTCTGTCGGACCTGACTGAGAGTTAGAGAAGGATCTGACTTTGCCCTCAAATCCTTTGAAATGACATGAACACAACCAGAGGAGAGAAAAACGAGGAGAAAAAGTAAAAACCATTGAAATCGTTTTTTCATTTCATTTCTCCTTTTTTCAATATTAAAGTATTTGGACGTAAGATTCAATGAAATATTCATCATGAATTCTCCTGTTTTTGGAAATAGATTCATGGAGATGGATAAGGATATGAATATCTTATAAGATATGAATTCTTTCATTGAGAAAGCAGAAATAAAAAGGGCCCGTTCAAAACGGGCCCTTTTTATCATGTCTAAATCTGCTATCTGGTTTTTTCTATCCCTTGATCAGTCTTGGAAGCATCAGGTGGTGGTGAGGACAAATGGAAATGGGATTTTGATAGGCAGAGTCGGCAAAAGCTACCATATATTTTCTCATATCTGCAAAAGAGACAAGCTCATCGACCAATCCCTTTTGTGCACAATAAACGGGTCTCGATTTATCATAATATTCTTGTGCCAGGGTATTCATCTTGTCAATGACAGGCTTGAGTGGACGCTTGGCATCCTTTTCTTTCACCAATCTTCTTGCAAAAGAGGCAACCGCTGCGGTTTCTCCGTGCATGACATAAATCTCTGTGGTGGGTGTACCTAACGTAAACACATTATTATTGTTCGCCTGAGGTCCTCCCATGATGTAATGGGCAGCAGCTGTTCCCTTTCTTAAGACGATGCACATCATGGGGATATCGGTCTGCTCGATGGAATAAATCAGGGATTGCCCCAATCCAAGGAGCTCGGCTTTCTCTGCGATGTCTCCTACGTCAATGCCAGATGTATCTTGGAACCAGATGATAGGGACCCGGTCTCTCCCGCATTGGGTGACGAATTCGTTCATTTTAATGAGGCCCTGGCGGTAAAGTTTTCCACCAACGCCTGGATAAGGGGCATATTCGGGATATCCTTTTGGCAGGAATCCCTGACGGTTCCCAATGATTCCAACTAAGAAACCATCGATTTTTACCAAACCCGTATAAACCTCCGGACCATAACCAGGTCTGAACTCCATGTGTTCACTATTATCCGTTAGTCTGGCAAGCACTTGATCAAAATTATAGGCAAACTTCTGATTGAAAGCGACCAGATAGTTGATATCTCCGAGAGAGAATTTGGGTTCCTTTGGTTCAGCTACCCTGAAGAATTTAGGATCATAGGCTGGAAGATACTTCATATATTCCTTCAAACCATCCAATACCCCTTCTTCCTTTTCAAAGACAGCCTTGAAAAAACCAGTGGAGTCGTAATGGATTTCCACACGTCCGGGAGGAACAGACTTGAACTTTCTCGTTGCCTCAATGACGAGCTCTGCCCCTTCTTCATCAAAAAGACCTTTTGGGCTCATTCCGCTGACGATGCCACCTCCCCCGACAGCAATGTTACAATTCTTATGAGCCAATAGGATGGTAGGACTCACCCCTTGATAGCCTCCACCAGCCGGATTGGTTCCGTAAATCCCTGCCAGAACGGGAATGCCCAATTTTTCCAGTTCAGCGTGTCTAAAGAAAGTAGTTCCGCTTCCTCTCCGGTTGGCGTACACTTTTTCCTGCTCAGTGAGTTTCACACCGCTGCAATTAACTAACCAGACAAGAGGGAGATGGAGGCGCTTTGCCATGTCAGTTACTCTCAAGATATTTTCAGACTGACCAGCAATCCAGGCCCCAGCCATCACTTTATTGTCAAAGCCGATAACCACAGCCCATTTTCCATTGATTCTACCCAGTCCATCAACCACGCCAGTTGTACCTGACTCCTCATCCATCGGATCGAAAAGGGTATGTAATGGACACCACGTGCCAGGATCCAGCAAATATTCAAGCCTCTGATATACAGTCATCTCTCCTCTTTTATTAAGTTCCTCTGTAGCCAGACCGGCTTTTTTCACTTTTTCCACAGCTCCTGAAATTGTTTTTTCGACTTCCTTAATTTGTTTAATATTTTCCTCTGCATTCTTAATCTGTTGTTCAGTCAATGCTTTTCCAAAATCGTTCATTTTTTCAAAATATGGTTTCATGAATATTACCCTCCCGTTTTGAATTAAAGAATTTTTTCACAATATATATTACCCAAAAAAGAATAATATGGCAAGAAAAATTTTTTTATTTACTTTTCCCTTTATTTCTGATAAGTTATAAACATGAAGATGAAGATATTTTCAAAAACCCAATTAGCTCTAATCTTTTTAGCCATTGCCTGTTTAATAGGTGTGGTAACAAGTATTATTGTGAATTCCCTTATCACCAATCAAATTATTTCTGAAGCCCAGGAAAGAGTGAAAGAAGATCTCAATACCGCCAAATATGTCTATGCTTCTAAAATTAGGGAAATTGATCGAACGATCCGCTGGACATCTATCAGACATGTACTGAAAAAGGGATTAAAGGAGAAGAATATCTCTCCCATCCGAAATGAACTTGAAGCATTGATGGCTGAAGAAGGGCTCGATTTTTTGACATTGGTGGACCGAAAGGGAACAGCCGTAATTAGATTTCATAATCCTCAAGCATCTGGAGACAATTTGCTCCATGATCTGTTTATTAGTACAGCCCTTGGAAGAAAAGAGATCTCAGGAACTCAAGTTCTA
>Ga0256868_10000690_pt1 | contig 19318 bp, 23 predicted proteins | sample RVTome_13_FD_187341 | JGI IMG/M metagenome (GOLD analysis project Ga0256868, IMG submission 187341) | Soil microbial communities from uranium-contaminated site in the Upper Colorado River Basin, Wyoming, United States - RVT92D227 HiSeq ...
TGTTAGGTTTTATTATAAGGAGGAATGGTTCGCACACGACACATTGCAGATAAACATAGAGAATAAGACAATTGAGGAAGTCATAAGGATGATGCTGAACGGTAAGCCTTTTACGTTTAGAATAATTCAGCAAAATCAGGTAGTGATCCTGCCCAGGGATGAGGTAGATATGTTATCCGGGCAGTTAACAAATTACAGCGACAATGAATTATCAGACAAATCTTTTGTTATGGTGGGAAGCCTTGATGATGCCGGCAGGATGAAAGTTGCAACTATTACCGGACAAATAACAGACGGTAAAACCAGCGAACCCATCATTGGCGCAGTTGTTCAGGTGAATAACATGCAGAAAGGCGACGTCACGGACCTGAAGGGCAATTATAAGCTGTCGCTGACTCCGGGATTATATACGTTGTTGGTCTCCAGTGTTGGTTATGAGCAAAACAGTTATCATGTTAAACTGCTAAGTAACGGTGTACTGAATCTGGAGCTTTTTGACAAGTCCATTGCCCTGGAAGATGTGGTAATTTATGGTCAGCGCCTCGACCGGAATGTCAGCAACTTTCAGATGAGTATGGTGGACCTGGATTTTAAGAATATCAAACAGCTCCCCTCAGTTTCCGGCGGCAGAGATATCCTGAAAGGGCTTACCGCTATGCCGGGTGTAAAATCAGTTGGGGAATTCAGCTCCGGCATTAATGTAAGGGGAGGAGGAGAAGATCAGAATCTTTACCTGTTTAACGGAGCGCCGCTGTTTAATACGTCACATGTTTTTGGTCTTATATCGGTTATCAATCCCGACGCTGTTGAGAGGTTGATTTTGTATAAGGGCCATATTCCGGCTTCTTTTGGGGAACGGGTTTCTTCTGTTATTGATATCAGAACAGGTGAGTCTGCCCCTGCCAGAGTGAGGATCAAAGGAGGTATTGGTCTTTACGATGGTAAACTGATGGCTGAAGTGCCTTTGTACAAAGACAAGGTATTCTTCGATATTGCAGGGCGTGCGAATTACTCCAACTGGATCCTGCATAAAATAAAGGATCCCGACTTGCAGAACAGCGCGGCCAGTTTTTATGACATTAATGGTACCCTGCATGCCGTACTTCCCAAAGGACATATTTCAATTTCCGGCTACACCTGTTACGATGAGTTCAGGTTTGCTTCTGAAGTTAAATACGGTTATGGGAGTACCCTTGGATCGTTTAACTTGAACTATCTGCTTAGTTCAAATCTATCCTCCAATCTTTCCTTATCCTACAGCAGATATAATGTTGCAAAGGATGATATCAGCACCAGGGTTATGCAAAGCCGTACAGAATCAGGAATTACATATTCCGGCCTGAAATACCGGATGAAATATGGCGGGATACAACATCATACTTTGGATGCCGGAATTAATTTCATTAAATATGAACTTCAGCCCGGAAAACAGTACGCGTTGAAGATCGAATCATTGGTGGTTCCTCATACACTCGAATCAGAACAGGCTTATGAAGGAGCTGTGTTCCTGAACGAGGAGTTTACCCCAAATGTATTCTTTACCCTGAATGCCGGTATGAGGGTCTCCGGTTACAGATATATGAATACAAATTTAATTTTTGGCTTTGAGCCCAGGCTTTCTGTAAAATTCCAGATGAATTACCGGAGTTCTTTTAAAGCAAGCTACAACAGGAATTATCAGTACCTGTCGCTCATTTCCTATTCATCCGTATCAACACCAGCGGATATCTGGAAATTATCGGATTCTTATAACAGGCCTTTGGTGGCAAATCAGTTTGCCCTTGGTTATTATCGGAATTTACTGAATAACAGCATTGAAACCTCGGTTGAGCTTTACTTTAAAGGCCTTACTAACGTAATCGAGTATAAGGACGGTGCAATACTGGAAATGAATGATAATATCAGGAATGAACTGATCAATGCTCAGGGCAGAAATTATGGCGTGGAATTCCTGTTTAAAAAGAACACCGGTAAGGTGGATGGCTGGGTCAGTTATACCTATTCCCGTTCGATCCGAAGAACCCAGGGTAATGCCTCCGGGGAAATGATTAACAGAAACTCCTGGTTTCCTTCCTCATACGATAAACCGCATGACTTTACGATAGTTGCCAACTATCATATAAACAAGAGAGTTCAGTTCTCCGCAAATTTCAATTTTTCAACCGGTCGGCCGATAACCCTTCCTGAGTACAAGTACTTTGTCGGGAATGAAGTGGTGGTGTATTTTTCAGATAAGAACAAGTATCGAATCCCACCCTATCACAGGCTTGATCTATCTTTTTCAGTAGATGAAAGCCTGTACCTTAAAAAGAAATGGAAGGGACGCTGGAGTTTTTCCCTGCTCAACGTTTACGGCAGAAAAAATGCCTATACCGTTTATTATAAAAAGGAAAATGCAAGTCAGTTAAATGATTACAACCAGTACAGTATGTATAAACTTTACCTGATTGGCAGACCTGTGCCCGTGATCTCGTATAGCTTTATTTTCTAAACAGAGCGGAGCAATGAAAAACAATAACACATATATCATCTGGTTGTCAGTTCTGATCCTAAGCTGGTCTTGTAAGGAATTATACAATCCGGATGACATAATCTCAACTGAGCAAATTCCTGTTATAGCGGGAATGATCCAGGAGAACGCCAAACCATATGTTAAGTTATCCTGGGCCCTCGGATACAATGACCAAATCACCAATTACATCAGCGGTGCGGACATCCGTGTTACGGATGACCTGGGCAACACCGTGGACCTTGAGGAAACCTCTGCAGGTTATTATACTACGTTTTCTGATGCGTTCAAAGGCGCGGTAGGAAGGACTTACACGCTTCTGGTGGTATTACCTAACGGAAATGAATATATCTCTTCCCCTGTTTTGCTGCGAAAAGGCCCTGCAATTGACAGCCTCTATGCGGATCCGGGAATTCGAAAATTTTATACCTATAATGCTTACAACGAACCAATAGCGGAAACCCAGAGAGGACTGTATGTACTGGCAGACCTGAGTGAAAACGCTGATTCAGTGTTGTATTACAGATTTAATACCAGGGTTGTCAAGGAGATTACCTACACACAGGATCCGGGTACGCTGTACGCACAAACCGTTTTCGTTTGGAAAACCTATACACTTGACAGTGAATACAGCGTAAATCATTCTACTGGACAGGAAAACAGGCAATTGATCCTTGAACACCCGGTTGGCTTTTTGCATTTTGATTACGATCCGTCTCAGGCAACTGATAAAGCCACTGCTCCTTACCCGCATGGCTGGGTATTGGTTTTTAAAGTATTTGCCATTTCACAGGATGTCTACGATTATTATAATTCCATCGCCCTGCAATTGGCCTCCAACGATCAGATGTTTGCTCCGGTTCCTTCTCAGGTGAAGAGTACCATCAAATGCATCAATGATCCGGAGAAGGCTGTAATAGGGATTTTTGAGGCATCATCGTTTACAACCGTTTACAAAGGTTTCGCCTGGAAGGACCTTGAAAAATACATGCATAAGGACCTGCTATCTTTCCCTGAGAATGTGTATAACGGGGTGTCAATTCCCTTTCCACCTGATTTTTGGGTACCTTTTAATTAAGATTACAATGTAAATGGAAAAACCGAATAAATCCTTTTTTTTGGTCCGGTGCCATGTTAACCTGTTAATATTGTTGACACTGACTGCTTTTTATTATCTTCCGGGCACCGTTAAATGCGAACCTTATTCAGGTTTTTCCACTGGCAGTGAAAGGTTGTTTGTTCATCTGGAAAAGCTGGTATATGTTACCGGAGAATCACTTAAATATAAGGTTTACCTGTTGAATGGCACATCACCGGACAAGGCACCGTGCAGCAAAATCCTATATTTTACATTGGCAGGTGTAGAGGGTAACACCAGGGCCGACTGGCGGATCAATCTTGGAGAAAGACCCGTTTCAGGTTCATTTACGATTCCCGGCGATATGAAGGCCGGAATATATGTACTCAGGGCATACACCAACCTGATGAGAAACGGACCCGTACAGCAGGTTTATGCTCAACATGTGCTTATCATGAGCCTGTCTGAAGTAACGCCTGAAACATTGATGATCCCCTTATCAGGTGATACAGTCGCAGGGACTGAACCTGTCATTGTGCAAAATGGGTATATGTTGAAACTTGCCACTACAAAAGCAAGCTATACGGTAAATGAAAAAATAAAAATCCTGATTGATCCCGACTTCCAGCAGATGCCTGAAAATAATGCTGATCTGTCTGTTTCGGTATCCGCAGTTACACCTTTTCAGGAGCTGATACCTGAAACCGACATATATGCTTGCCTGAAAAGGGAGACCAACCATAGTGAGATAACCGATCTTCCCTGTAAATATCCCGTGGAGAACAAAGGTTTCATTTTAACCGGACGGATAAGGCACCGGGATAATCCGGCACCACTGTCAAATGCGAAAATTCTGCTTTCTGTTACCGACAGTATTGCGCCACAAATACTTTACACTGAAACCGATGCAGCCGGAGAATTCCGTTTTTATCTCAGCAGCATATATGATAATATGGACCTGATCCTGCAATTCGGGGACCAGTCGAGGTATGCCGATTATATCTGGGAAGTCGATCACAAGGCGATTTATGGCGGTCATTTGAGTACTGAACCGGTTTTATTGCAGCAGCAATCAGTGGCGTTTTTAAATGCCATCAAAGACCTCAGGCTTATTGAGGCCATTTATACTTCAGAAAAGCCCGTAATGAAACAGAAATCAGGTGTGAGAGATGTCAAATACTTCAGTCCGCCTGACTTTATTATTTACCCTGGTGATTATTTAGAACTTGTGAATTTTAAGGAGATCGCCGACAATATATTGCCCGATGTTAAACTTATGATCCGTAACAGGGAGGTTACTTTACAGATTTTAAACAAAAGAACGAAATTGTGGCAGGAAAACAACATGGTGCTGCTGAACGGAGTTCCTTATACCGATCTTGCTTATATTGCCACACTTGGAACAAAGGATATTCAAAGAATTGAAGTCATTAGTGAAAATCTTTTGCTGGGTAAGCTTACGCTTCCGTGTTTGATTTCCATCTATACTTATGATAACATGATACCGGAGAATTTCCTTAAGAATAATACATTCACTTACAGAAACTTGGTGATCCCCAATAACCCTGATAATGAACCCATACCAGAAGTTGTGCCGGGAGAACATGATCCGGATTTCAGAACCACCCTGTATTGGAATCCACATGTCATCTTAAGCGGCAAAGAAACCCTGGCTCTTGAATTTCCGGCTTCCCGGTTCAAGAGCCTGTATACCGTAAAAATCCGGGGTTTTACCGGAAAAGGCTACCCATTGCGTGCTGACACTTCCTTTGAAGTTAAATAAAATTAAATTATGAAAAACCTTTACCTGCTTATATGGCTTTCACTGGGTTTGTCTAATTTATATTCACAGCAGTCCGATTGTAACTGCCCGGTTGATGACGATTATGAGATGCAGCTCCAGACAGCACTTATCGGAACTGAGTACCATAATCCTCTTGCAGGATATGAGGGCACACAATTCTTCAGTTACTGGACACAGGGTGAGGTTGTACTGAATAACGGGGATGTGATTAAAAATATTTATGTGCGGTATGACAAATACCTGGATGAATTATTATGGATGAGGAATAGCGATTTTAAGGCAGGAATTCTTAAAAAGGGTGCCATTGCAGGTTTTATGCTTTATGATGACAGGAATAAGCTTTCAGCGACTTTTACCAAAAAGATCATCATACTGCCCTTCATCGATTCAGCCGATACGTACCTTCAGGTACTGGTATCGGGAGACCTGAGCCTGTATGCATACAGGAATACAAGTGTTATATGGAGGGAGTACAAACTCCTCAACAACAATAAATACCTGATAAGTGCCGGTGGGGAATATCACTGGGTTGATCTCAAAAGAAAAAGTCTTTTGGATGTCCCCATACTTCAGCGGACAAAAATGAGGTCCGTACTGCGGTCGAACAAAATCATGGTCAGAAATGATGAGTCGGAAATGGCAAGGGCTATTGGTCTTTATAACGCTGCTCCAAGATAAATGAACATCACCTTCATCAAGAATTAGAAAAAGGAGAGATTGTGCTTAATTATGCTTCACTCTTAAGACAATCTCTCCTGCAAAGAATTTAGCTGATTAAACAAGAATTTTGGTAGTGAGATTTGTGATGCTGGTTTGTATGGCATCAAATGGTTTGCCGTCCTTGGTACTGTCCTGTTCAACAATCATGTATTTCAAACCGGCAATATCCTTGAAGGTAAGGATTTCCTTGAAGTTGATTATGCCGGCACCCACGGGGGCAAAATCGTCTTCTCCCTCGGTGGTATAGTAAGGAGCCTCGCTGGTGAACATGTCTTTCATGTGGAAGAGCTGGAACCTGCCGGGGTATTTGTTTATGACCTCAATCGGATTCTGCCCTGCCTTGGTGGTCCAGAAAAGATCCAGTTCCATGGTAAGGAGATCTTTGTCAAGTTCCGGCATGATTACATCATAGTAAGGAATCTTGCCTTCCACAGTGGCAAATTCAAAATTATGGTTGTGATAACCGAACAGGATCCCGTTTTCCTTCATGATTCCGCCCACCTTGTTCCATTCGGCAACCATTTTATGCCAGCTGGCAAGCGTTGTGCGTGCTTCGGGCACCACCCAGGGCTGAATGCAGTATTTAACACCCAGCAATGCATGATCCTCAGCCATTTTCTTAGCATTCTCCAGGGTGATCCCCTTGTTTTCAACTTCAGTATGACTGCTGATGATCTCCATGCCGAGGTCATTCACCAGTTTCTTGAAATCGAGTGGTTCATGGCCATAGAACTTACCATTGGTATAGCCGGCCAGTTCAAGATATTTGAATCCGATGTCGGAAACTTTTTTTAAAGAGCCTGCGACATCTGAGGCCATGGCATCCCTGATGGTGTAGAGCTGTAGGGCCAGTCCGAAAGATTTGGGGTCAACAGGGGGCGGGGGTGGCGGGGGAGCCGGAGCCGTCTTACCGGCATACTGTGCAAGGAAAACCGAGCCAACCGTACCGGCTGCAGACAACCTGAGAAAATCTCTTCTTGAATGTTTAGTCTTCATAGCAGTGGATATTAAGTTTTAACTGTGGTAGATTATATTATATGGTATCAAATATTTCTTAATAAAAATAATATAAAATATTACAAGTTAAACCGGCTTACTTCTCATAAACGGTTTTAATTATTTTTTTCACGGTGAAATTATAATGATTATCTATCAATGTCAGACAATATATACCGGCAGGCAGGCTGCTTAAATCAACCGAGTACAAACCGGATGCAGGATCATCAATTGTTGAGGCGTGACGGAGAACACCCGATATATCAGTAATCCTGATCTCACGGATATTGCCTCGATGGCTGATAAACAACTGCCTGTCTGCCGGAACCGGGTATACAAGCAGATCGTCGATTTGTTTTTCAGGGATATCGGTTGGCAGATGATCTTCAAGCCGTATTTTACCCAGGTTAAATCCGCCTGCACCCATTTCAATTCTGAGCAGCGTATCGGTTTCAGCCAGCGAAAGCGGTGCCGCCAGCGTCCATACAAAATCTGACCAGCTTCCCGTATAGGAAACACCCAGTGCGTTCACCTTGGTAACTCCATTCACGATAATCTTCATGGGGCCAGTGGAAGATTGATTCGGGCTGGCGGTTAGGGCAGAGAAATAGTAAGTGCCGGTATGTGCAACCTGAATACTATACTCCAGCCATTCACCGTTATCGATCCAGCCCACATTTACTGCGTTGCCAAATGTTTCTGTGTCAACTGATTCATCGCTGCGCGGACCTGCCCCAGAATTTCCGTTGGTTGCATCATGATAGGCAATGCCTTCACCACCGTAATCGTACAAATCCGGACTGATGGTGCCGGGAATGACATGGGGTAAATCGGGATTGGGATAGGGATACTGGCCATAATGACGCAAAATGCGAAATAATTCCTCAGTGCCACAGCTATTTTCTATCAAGAGCTTAACCGTATCCTTTCCGACACCCCAGTTAAAAAGCAAGGTGTCATTGCCTTGTCCGCTTATAATGGTTGCATCATCGGGAATGCTCCAGGTATACTGGGTGCCTCCGAGGAGAGGTGCGTTAAGCTGCAATCCGGTCTGGTGATCATTCACGAAATAAGGTCCGTTCAATGCATAATCCTTCGTTACAACAAGCATTTCAAGGTCATAATTATCACAATCAGTCGCGAGGTGACACAGGATGTCACCGCCTTCGCAGTCCCAGTCGACCAGAATGGAGTTAGTACCCTGACCCGAAGCAATTGCCGCTCCTTCCGGCACGGTCCATTCAAATGTCCTACCTTCCTCTGACATCAGGGAGTAACGGATTGCCTGCTCATTTTTATATACTTCATTGTTTCCGTGTATTTTAAGGTTTTCTGCACTTTGATAAACCCGAACATAATCGATTTCCATCCTGGCCGGAAAAACAGCATCATCAACTCCTTGTGCTCCGCCCCAATTGCCCCCTACGGCGATATTCATGATGAGGTAAAACTGCTTATTGAATGGCCATGATCGGTAATCGGTTGTGGAATAGTAAGTAAAGTATTTGGTATTATCGATATAAAACTCAAGCTTGGCAGGTGTCCATTCAACGGCATATACGTGGAAGGCCGTGAAGGCATCCGGAACAGTAAGACTTGAGCCCTGCTGTGTTCCTTCTGCCCCGTTATAATAATCGGTATGGATGGTAGCATGCACCACATTGGGATTATATCCAACGTGTTCCATGATATCTATCTCACCGCTATTTGGCCAGCCACCGTATGCGCTTTCGGTTGGCATCATCCAGATGGCAGGCCAGGTACCTCTTCCTGAGGGTAATTTGGCCCTTACTTCAATGCGGCCATACAACCAGTCGCCTTTTTGTCGCGAAACCATTCGTGCTGACGTGTATTGCCGGCCACCGAATGGTTCCTTGCGGGCTTCGATAGTGAGCACGCCATCTGCAACCCTTGCGTTTTCCAGTCTTTTGTCGGTATAATACTCCAGCTCATTATTTCCCCAGCCTCCTCCTCCAACCTCACAGGACCATTTCGTGTCGTCTGGTAAACCTGTATAATCAAACTCGTCAGCCCATACCAGCTCATTGCACTGGCTGAAGGAAGCCGTACTAAGCAGCACGTCAGTAAGCAAGATCAACAGGATTGTGAAGGTGACTTTTTTCATGGTCATAGGATATAAAAGAATGAAGAGTTAAGAATCAATTTTCAAATATAAGTTTTTAATTGGTCGGATGAATTCCGGTTATCCTGAAAAATATTTTTTTCCTGCTTGTTGTTTTTGAGAAAAAAACATCTACCTTTGCAAGCCAATTTTAAATAAAAAAACTACAAATTAAGCTTAAATGCCAACGATACAGCAGCTAGTAAGAAAAGGCAGGGCCACAATTGAAGATAAGAGCAAGGCTCCGGCTTTAAATGCTTGTCCGCAGAAGCGTGGAGTATGTACAAGGGTTTATACTACTACTCCCAAGAAGCCGAATTCAGCGATGCGTAAAGTAGCCAGGGTTAGATTGCAGCATGGCATTGAAGTTACTGCTTATATTCCGGGAGAAGGACATAATCTCCAGGAGCACTCCATTGTGATGATTCGGGGTGGCAGGGTTAAGGATTTACCCGGTGTTCGTTATCATATCATCAGGGGAGCGCTCGACACATCAGGAGTTGAAGGTCGCAACCAGCGCCGTTCAAAATATGGCACAAAAAGACCAAAGAAGTAATTGTTTTTGAACAGACCATACAATGAGAAAGTCTAAACCAAAGAAAAGAATATTGTTACCGGATCCGAAGTATAAGGATACACTGGTAACCCGTTTTGTAAACAATCTCATGACCCGGGGCAAGAAAAGTACAGCTTATGATGTGTTCTATGAAGCCCTTGATCTGGTTGCCAAGCGTGCCAAGGACATCGAAGCAAGTCCGCTGGATATATGGAAAAAGGCGCTGGAGAATATTACCCCTCAGGTAGAAGTTAAAAGTCGCAGGGTTGGTGGGGCCACTTTCCAGGTTCCTACCGAAATCAGGCCCGATCGTAAGATTTCCATCAGTATGAAAAATCTGGTGCTCTTTTCCAAAAAGAGGGCCGGCAATTCAATGAGTGATAAGCTCGCTGCGGAGATACTTGCCGCCTATAAAGAAGAGGGTGCAGCATTTAAAAAGAAAGAGGATACACATAAAATGGCAGAAGCTAACAAGGCATTTGCGCACTTCAGATTTTGAAGATATTTGACATTGCGGTTTTAGCCTATAGTTACACTAGCTGATAATTAGTGCAGAATGAATTTTGATTTGAATTATACCAGGAATATTGGGATCATGGCCCATATCGACGCCGGTAAAACTACCACTACCGAGCGAATCCTGTTCTATACTGGTATGGTTCACCGGATGGGAGAGGTGCACGATGGCACTGCCACAATGGATTGGATGGTACAGGAACAGGAAAGAGGCATCACCATTACTTCAGCCGCCATTACCACGTTTTGGGAATACCATAACCAGAAATACAAAGTCAACATTATAGATACACCTGGACATGTGGATTTCACTGTTGAGGTGGAACGTTCTCTTCGGGTGCTCGATGGTGCCATTGCGGTATTCTGTGCTGTTGGCGGTGTTCAACCTCAATCGGAGACAGTCTGGCGTCAGGCAAATAAATACAATGTACCGCGGATAGCCTTTGTGAACAAGATGGACCGGGTAGGCGCCGATTTTTTTGGTGTTGTCAGGCAAATCAAGGAAAAGCTGGGATCCAATCCCGTACCTATGCAAATACCCATTGGTTCGGAGGAAAACTTCACCGGACTTGTAGATCTGATCGAGCGGAGAGCCATTGTCTGGATACCTGATGAAAAACTTGGCATGCGGTATGAGTATGCCGAGATTCCCGGGGACATGATCGATCTGGTTGAGGAATGGCGTGAGAAGCTGATAGAGGCTGTTTGTTATACCGATGATGACCTGCTTGAAAGATTTCTGGAAGACCGTACCTCCATCACGGTTGAGGAATTTATGGAGCATACACGCAATGCCGTCATCAGCCAGCGTATTGTACCTGTGCTGTGTGGAGCAGCTTTTAAAAATAAAGGTATTCAGCGTTTGCTGGATACTATTTGTGCGTTGCTGCCCAGTCCGCTTGATATTGATACGGTTAAGGGATATAATCCCTTTACCGATAAAACTGAAGAGCGCAAGGCAGATGAAAATGAATCCATGGTTGCCCTGGCTTTTAAAATTGCCACCGATCCTTATGTTGGCCGGCTTACCTATCTGAGGGTGTATTCAGGAGCCATTGATTCGGGAATGCAGGTACTGAATCCCCGTACCGGAAAAAAAGAACGGATAAACCGGCTGTACCAGATGCATGCTAACAAGCAGAATCCGCGTGAACGTATTGAGGCCGGAGATATCTGCGGTGTGGTTGGACTGAAAGAGGTAGTGACCGGTGATACCCTTTGTGATATTAAACATCCGATTTACCTGGAATCCATGACTTTCCCCGAACCGGTTATTGGAGTAGCCATTGAGCCCAAAACCCAGACCGATTTTGATAAGCTGGGGATAGCCCTCAATAAACTGGCCGAGGAGGATCCCACCTTTAAGATTAAGGTGGATGAGGATTCAGGCCAGACCATCATAAGTGGTATGGGTGAATTGCATCTTGAGATCCTGATGGACAGGCTCAAACGTGAGTTCAATGTGGAATGTAACCAGGGTGTTCCCCAGGTGGCCTATAAAGAGGCCCTGACCACAGTGGTGAATCATCGCGAGATATTTAAAAAGCAAACCGGTGGCCGGGGTAAGTTTGCCGATATTGTTTTTGAGCTGGCACCGGTTAAGAAAGGTACAAAAGGACTTGTTTTTATCGATGATATCAAAGGCGGAAATATTCCTCGCGAATATATAGCCTCTGTTGAGAAAGGTTTTCGTGAAGCCATGCGAAACGGTGTGATCGCCGGATTTCCCATGGTTGGTTTACAGGTTACTTTAAAAGACGGATCATTTCACCCTGTTGATTCGGATTCATTCTCATTTGAAATTGCAGCAAGGCAGGGCTTCAAGCATGCCCTTAAGAAGGGAAAAGTATGCCTGCTCGAACCTCTTATGAAGATTGAAGTGGTTACTCCCGAGGAGAACATGGGTGATATTATTGCTGATTTCAACCGCAGACGCGGTCAGATAACCGGCATGGAAAGCCAGGCTTCCCTAAAGGTTGTGCTGGCAAATGTGCCTCTTGCTGAAATGTTTAGTTATGTAACCGTACTGCGTACCCTGTCATCGGGCCGGGCCACTTCCACCATGGAGTTCTCACACTACGAGGAAGTACCGCCTGTTATATCAGCTGAGGTAATGGAGAAGATTACCGGAACAAAAGTATTTGTATAAACAAATGTAAGATCTATATACATGAGCCAGAAGATTAGAATTAAGCTTAAGTCGTACGATCATAACCTGGTGGACAAGTCGGCCGAGAAAATCGTGAAGACTGTCAAGTCTACAGGTGCCGTGGTGAGCGGACCGATTCCGTTGCCGACACATAAAAGGATATTTACCGTACTGCGGTCACCTTTTGTAAACAAAAAGTCGAGAGAGCAATTTCAGCTTTCTTCACACAAACGTTTGCTGGATATTTACAGCTCAACCCCCAAAACCATTGACGCACTGATGAAACTGGAACTGCCCAGCGGTGTTGAAGTTGAGATCAAAGTCTAAAACATTTAAATCGTTAAGAAATGCCAGGATTAGTTGGAAAGAAGGTCGGAATGACCTCGATATTTGATGAGAACGGTGTAAATGTTCCCTGCACTGTTCTTGAGGTGGGTCCTTGTATCGTTACCCAGATTAAGACCAAGGAAACTGATGGCTATGAAGCTATTCAGATTGCGTTTGATGAAAAAAAGGAAAGGAAAACTACCAGGGCTATGAAGGGTCATTTTAAGAAGGCCAATACCTCCCCCAAACGACGGCTTGTGGAATTAAGCGGATATATTCATGAATGGAATATTGGTGATGTCATTACCGTTGATTATTTTCAGAACGACCCGTGGCTTGACGTTACCGGTGTTTCAAAGGGAAAAGGATTCCAGGGAGTTGTTACCCGTCATGGTTTCAGTGGAATCGTTGGTACCACCCATGGTCAGCACGACAGAGAGCGGGCTCCGGGATCCCTTGGCGGGTCATCCTGGCCTTCGAGGGTGTTCAAAGGTATGAAAATGGCTGGCCAGACAGGTAGCAAAACAGTAAAGGCCGTTAATCTTAAAGTTGTTAAAATTATTCCCGAAAATAATTTATTATTGGTAAAAGGATCTGTTCCGGGAGCAAAAGGATCATACGTTATTGTCCAAAGTCCAGAAGGAACCTAATAAACTGTGAACAATGGAATTAGCAGTATTTAATAAAACAGGAAAAGAAACCGGTCGCAAGGTTGAGCTGATGGATACCATATTTTCCATTGAGCCAAATGATCATGCTATCTACCTCGATGTAAAGCAGCATCTTGCCAATACACGTCAGGGGACTCATAAAGCCAAAGAGCGCAATGAAATTGCTGGAAGTACCCGTAAAATCAAAAGGCAAAAAGGTACCGGCGGAGCCCGTGCAGGCAGTATCAAGAATCCTTTATTCAAAGGTGGCGGCAGAATATTTGGACCACAGCCCCGTGATTACCATTTCAAGCTCAACAAAAAAGTCAAGCAGCTGGCCCGTAAATCAGCGCTGACTTACAAAGCAAGAAACAATGAGATTATGGTACTAGAGGATTTTTCTATTGAGGCTCCCAAGACCAAGGATTATCTGGCCATCCTCAGCAATCTTAAAATTGACGGGAGAAAGTCGCTGGTAGTCCTTAATGAACCGAATAAAAATATATATTTGTCGTCCCGGAATTTATCCGGAACAAGAGTCGTAACAGTTTCTGAATTAACTACTTACGATATACTGAATAGCGCCTCTCTCGTATTTTTTGAGAGTTCACTCGACAATTTTCAGAAGAGTCTGTAACCTTCTAATAGTATAGAAATGGATATTATTGTAAAGCCAGTAGTAACAGAGAAGATGAATGCCCAGGCCGACGGTCTGAAAAAATATGGCTTCATAGTTCATAAAAAAGCCAATAAAGTTCAGATCAAAAAAGCCGTGGAAAATCTTTATGGTGTTACAGTAGAATCGGTGAACACTATGTTCTATGCCGGCAAACGCAAATCGAGGTTTACCCGCACCGGTAATGTTTCCGGGAGGAAGAATGCTTTCAAGAAGGCCGTGATTACTTTGCGGGAAGGCGATAATATAGACTTTTATAGCAATATCTAATAATTCATTATGGCTGTAAGAAAATTAAAACCTGTAACCCCGGGCCAGCGACACAGAGTTGTTGCTTCCTTTGACGATATTACCCGCTCGGTGCCTGAGAAATCGTTAGTCAGGCCTTTGCAGAAAACAGGGGGACGTAATAGTGATGGTAAGATGACCATGCGATACATTGGCGGCGGCCATAAAAGGATGTACCGTATGGTTGATTTCATCAGAAACAAAGACGGCATGGGTGCAATGGTGAAGACCATTGAATATGACCCCAACCGTTCAGCCCGGATTGCCCTGGTAATCTATGAAGATGGAGAAAAACGGTACATCATTGCTCCGGCAGGATTGAAGATAGGGCAGGAAATCAGGTCGGGTTCAGGCGTGGCCCCAGAAGTTGGCAATTGCCTGACGCTTGGTGAAATTCCCCTTGGAACACTGGTTCATAATATCGAGCTTTATCCCGGTAAAGGAGGTGCGCTGGCACGCAGTGCAGGGTCATATGCTCAGCTGACCTCACGTGATGGCAAATATGCTATCATCAAGTTACCTTCAGGGGAATCGAGAATGATTCTGACAACCTGCAGGGCAACAGTAGGCACTGTGTCGAATCCCGACCATGGACTGATCCGTTCAGGTAAGGCAGGCCGCACACGGTGGCTGGGTCGCCGGCCAAGAGTCCGTGGTGTTGCCATGAACCCGGTTGATCATCCGATGGGTGGAGGTGAAGGTAAGGCATCCGGCGGACACCCGAGATCAAGAAAAGGCTTGTACGCAAAAGGCATGAAAACCAGGAGAAAAAAGAATCCTACAACGAGGTTTATTGTTGAAAACAGGAAAAAATAATTGACTTTATATTATGAGCAGGTCATTAAAAAAGGGTCCCTTTATCGATTTTAAGCTTGAAAAGCGAGTACTCGATATGAATAAATCCGGAAAGAAATCGGTTATTAAAACCTGGTCGAGGCGGTCGCTGATCTCTCCTGACTTTGTTGGGCATACCATTGCTGTGCATAACGGGAACAAATTCATCCCGGTTTATGTTACCGAAAACATGGTTGGCCATCATCTGGGTGAGTTCTCACCCACACGTACGTTCAGGGGACATGCAGGCAAACAAAAAGTATAGTCAGATCATAATCCATTAAAATATACATCGATGGGTGCACGTAAGCGTAATGCAGCAGAGCAGCGAAAGGAAGAAAAAAAGACCAGGGCTATGGCGGTACTGAATAACTGCCCGAGTTCACCACGAAAAATGCGGCTGGTGGTGGATATGATACGGGGAGTTGAAGTAAACAGAGCGCTTGATATTCTTCGATTTAGCCCGAAAGAGGCATCGCAAAAGGTTGAGAAGCTTTTGTTATCTGCCATTGCCAACTGGCAAAAGAAAAATGAAGACCTCAGGATTGAGAAATCAAATCTTTTTGTAAAGGAAGTTTTTGTGGACGGTGGCCGTACCTTGAAAAGACTACGTCCGGCCCCTCAGGGAAGAGGATACAGAATAAGAAAGCGTTCGAATCATGTGACCATCATACTGGACAGTCGCGCCAACATTCAGGAACACGCAGAAAGTAAAACAAATTAATATAAATGGGACAGAAAGTCAATCCGATAAGTAATCGCCTGGGTATTATCAAAGGTTGGGATTCCAACTGGTATGGCGGCAGGAACTATTCCGAAAAGCTCGTTGAGGATTTCAGGATCCGTGAATATCTTACCGCACGGTTGGCGAAAGCCAGTATCTCAAAGATCATCATCGAACGAACACTGAAACTCATTACGGTTACCGTTAACACCGCCCGTCCGGGAATTATTATCGGTAAGGGAGGACAGGAAGTCGACAAGCTGAAGGAAGAATTGAAAAAAATCACCAGCAAGGAGGTTCAGATAAACATCTTCGAAGTAAAGCGGCCTGAACTAGATGCAGTGATAGTAGCTAACAATATTGCCCGTCAGATCGAAGGCAAGGTGTCATACCGGCGTGCAATCAAAATGGCCATTGCTTCAACAATCCGGATGGGTGCTGAAGGAATTAAATGTCAGGTTTCAGGAAGACTGGGTGGCGCGGAAATGGCCCGTACAGAAATGATCAAGGAAGGACGCATTCCACTGCATACCTTCCGGGCCGACATCGATTATGCTTTGGGTGAAGCACTTACCAAGGTTGGATTGATTGGTGTGAAGGTTTGGATCTGCAAGGGTGAAATTTACGGGAAACGTGATCTTGCACCCAATATCGGAGCCAAATCAGCAAAGCCCAAGAGCAACTTTAAGAAACGCAGAAAATAAGTGGTTTATACGATAACAGGATAACATTATGTTACAACCGAAAAAATCTAAATTCAGGAGGCAGCAGAAAGGCAGGATGAAGGGTAATGCCCAGCGGGGACATGAACTGGCCTTCGGATCATTTGGGATCAAAGCCATGGATAAAGCCTGGATTACCGGAAGGCAAATCGAAGCAGCCCGGCAGGCTGTAACCCGTCACATGAAAAGGGAAGGACAAATCTGGATCCGAATCTTCCCTGATAAGCCGATAACGAAGAAGCCTGCTGAAGTGCGTATGGGTAAAGGTAAAGGTGCTCCCGAAGGATTTGTTGCACCTGTCACTCCGGGCCGTATACTCATAGAGGCCGATGGTGTACCTTTTGAACTGGCCAAGGAAGCATTGCGTCTGGCGGCACAGAAGTTGCCCATTCCTACCAAGTTTATTGTCAGAAGGGATTATGTTGAAATTTAATAAGTAAGTTCATGAAGACTTCCGAAGTAAGAGAGTTATCCGTCAAAGAAATTGAAGAACGGATCGAAAACGAGAAAAGCCTCATTTTCCGGCAGAAAATGAACCATGCCATTTCTCCGCTGGACAATCCCCTGAAAATCAGGGAAACCAGAAGAAATATTGCCAGACTGGAAACTATACTCCATCAGAAAAAGAACGAAACCAATGGTTAAATTGACTCCAATGGAAAACAGAAATTTAAGGAAAGAAAGGATAGGGACCGTAGTGAGCAACAGGATGAACAAAACCATCGTGGTGGCCGAGAAAAGAAAGGTCAAGCATACGATCTATGGTAAGTTTATCAACCGCACCACAAAGTTTATGGCGCATGACGAAACCAACAATTGCAATATTGGTGATTTGGTGAAGATCATGGAAATACGTCCGCTCAGTAAAAATAAGACCTGGAGAGTAGTTGAAATTATCGAAAGAGCTAAATAACTATGATACAGCAAGAAAGCAGATTAACGGTTGCAGATAACAGCGGTGCAAAAGAGGTACTCTGTATCAGGGTACTTGGCGGTACTGGCAGAAGATACGCTTCTGTCGGCGACAAAATTGTTGTGACCGTGAAAAGCGCCCTTCCTGCAAGTGAGGTAAAAAAGGGAACGGTAAGCAAGGCCGTTGTTGTAAGAACAACCAAGGAAATACGCCGTGCCGACGGATCATACATCAGGTTTGATGATAATGCCTGTGTGTTGCTTACCAACCAGGACGAAATCAGGGGGACCCGTATTTTCGGTCCTGTTGCCAGGGAACTGCGTGACAGGTATATGAAAATTGTATCACTTGCACCCGAAGTGTTATAATATTAAATTCAAATAGATGCAAAAGAAATTACATATAAAAAAAGGCGATACGGTTTTCGTGAATGCCGGTGAAAGCAAAGGCAGGCAAGGCAGAGTTCTTGAAGTGATCAGGAAAACCGACAGGGCAATTGTTGAAGGTATCAACCTGGTGAGCAAACATACCAAGCCCAATGCAAAAAGTCCGCAAGGCGGCATCCTCAAGAAGGAAGCACCGGTCCACATCTCAAATCTGATGCTGGTGGATCCGACGAGCGGGAAACCCACCCGAATCGGACGGAAATCAACTGGTAAATCCCGGCTTGTAAGATATTCAAAAAAATCAGGGGAGGAGATTAAATAATGGCACAAATACCTAATCTCAGAATCAAATACCGGGATGAAGTCATTCCGGCGCTCACCAAAGAGTTCGATTACCATTCTGTAATGCAGGTGCCCAGACTGGAGAAAATAGTGATCAATCAGGGGGTAGGCCTGGCGGTTACTGATAAAAAGATCGTTGACACGGCCCAGGAAGAACTCACCCTGATAACCGGACAGAGGGCTGTTCAGACGATGTCGCGCAAGGATATTTCCAATTTTAAGCTCAGGCGTAAAATGCCCATTGGCGTGAAAGTTACGCTCAGGCGGAATACGATGTACGAATTTCTTGAGAGGCTTATCAGTGTTGCATTACCCCGGATCCGCGATTTCAAGGGAATCAACAGTAAGTTTGACGGACGCGGCAATTATACGCTGGGAATCACTGAACAGATCATTTTTCCTGAGATCGATATTGATAAGCTCAGTAAGATCCTGGGTATGGAAATTACATTTGTTACCACTGCCAGGTCGGATGAGGAAGCATTCGCCCTGTTGCGTGAATTCGGGTTACCATTTAAAACTACAAAAAAGAATTAGAAAGTATGGCTAAAGAATCATTAAAGGCCCGCGAAATAAAGCGTAAAAACCTTGTTGAAAAGTTTGCCGCCAAAAGAGCAAAGCTGAAAGCCGAAGGCGATTTCCAGGAACTCAGCCGGTTGCCCAAGAATTCAAATCCTATAAGACTGCATAATCGTTGCAAGCTTACAGGTAGGCCAAAAGGATACATGCGTCAGTTTGGCATCAGCAGGATTGTTTTCAGGGAACTTGCTTCCAAGGGATTAATCCCGGGAATTAAAAAAGCTAGCTGGTAATTACAGGAAAATTAAGTGAAAAAATTAAAACAATGACAGATCCGATAGCAGATTATTTGACCAGGTTGAGGAACGCCATTTCGGCCAAACATAAAGTGGTTGAGATCCCTTCATCCAATCTGAAAAAGAATATAACCAAAATATTATTTGATAAGGGTTATATCCTGAATTATAAATTTGTCGATGACAAAATA
>Ga0256868_10000691_pt1 | contig 19294 bp, 7 predicted proteins | sample RVTome_13_FD_187341 | JGI IMG/M metagenome (GOLD analysis project Ga0256868, IMG submission 187341) | Soil microbial communities from uranium-contaminated site in the Upper Colorado River Basin, Wyoming, United States - RVT92D227 HiSeq ...
CTCAGCGTCCCCTTGACCCGATCGAAATCCGGCTTCGACAGCTCCAGCGTTACGGACTTGGAGATGTCCTTCAGGTCGGCAAGATCGGGACCACCGTGCTTGACGGCCGTCCCTTCGACCTTCACCGACGCGGACCAGAGCTGGGCAACCCCGGTGTGGTTGTCCACCCAGGTCGGGTGAAACGTACCGTCCGCATCGACGGCCAAGCCGGAGGTGTGACCGCCGCTCACGAAGAACGGATTCAGGCCCGCAAAGACCGAGACCAGCGGTTTCTTGTCATCGCTGTTCGTGCCGACAGTTACGTGCCACCGCGTGGTTGATGTGAACGCATTGGCGAAGTCCGTTATGGGGACGCTGGCGGAAAAGGTCTCGCCACCATCAAGCGATGCGGCCGCGCGCAGCCTCCAGCCGAGGTTGTCCTTGGCCTCGCGGCGGTCGTACCACGTCACCAGCACGACGCCATCCTTGTTCACCCCAACCGAGGGAAGCAGATGGTCCGGCCCCTTGCCGCCCTTCTCCGGTGAACGGTCGTCGTTGACCGTTACGGGCTTCGACCACTTCTTGCCCTTGTCCGACGAGTACGACAGCCGAATCTGGATCCGGTCCGAGACAATCTCCGGGTACACCACGTACAGCCGGTCATTGAACACCTTGCTGCCGGAATCGGCGGCCAACTGGTTGAGGATTCCCCCCTCGGAGCGTTGCCGGTCCAGCTTCACGTCGGCGACCTTGTGCGATGGAGAAAAGGTCTCACCGCCGTCCTTTGACGTGATGACGTGCAGTTCCGCGTTCGGCCCGACCGTAGGCTCTTGCTCGAGGTTCTGGTCGCGTCCGCTCTTGGTGAATCCGAAGAGGGCGACCAGCGTTCCGTCGGACAGCACCGCGCCCGTCCCCACGCCGAAAAGGATCGACCCTTGCGGGTATGCGGCATGGACCGGTCCGAGGAAAGTCCTTCCGTTGTCAAGAGAGCGCCACATCTGCAAGCTGTGACGGGCTTGGCCTCGGGCGATGTCCTTAACTGAACCTTGACCGACCACGTAGATTCGTCCGGTGTACTTGCCGTTGGTCGTATCCACGTTGATGAACTCGCGATCAATTGAGTCGAATCGAGCCGACTCCCTCCAGGTGTGGCCCCCGTCGGTCGATTTGTAGACGACGGTGTCGTCGTCGTGCGCCCGCGGAGCATCGGGATCGGGGTCCTTCGGCTTGTCGGGGTCTCTCGAGACCAGGGTCACGACGTACACGTCGTCCCCACGACCGTAGGTGGCCACCGGGTCCTGGTCGCCCCAGCCCTCCGTCAGCTTCAGTACCGGCTCCCAGGTCTTTCCGCTGTCGAAGGAGGCGTAGCAGTGCTGGTGGATCACGAATGCCCTGTAGGCGTCATCCGGAAAGACCATCGAGCAGGTGATGAGCCGGCCGGCGTGCTCGAGGTCGCCGGCTGCGAGGTTTTCGTAGTGCGCCAGATTCGGGAAGTCTTTGCTGACCTGCACGGTGGGCCCTGCGGTGATCGGCACCTTCGTGCGGTGAACGCTCTGGGCGGCGGCAGGGTGGGAGACTAATCCAGCCAGCACACCGATCAGGACAACCGTACATGTTGGCTTTCTTGTGAGAGCAGTTCGCATGTGGACCTCATCCTTCATCGTTTGCGATTCTGGACATCCGGTTCGATCTCAAACAACTTGACGCTCGGGCAAAGCCCGCTGAAACACGGGCCCGCCCGAGAGCAACCTACTTCTCGTCCTTGTCTTCCTCCGAATCCTCGTCCTTGTCCTTGTCTTTGTCGGACTTCTCCTTGTGGAGTTTTCCGAAAACCCGGGTGTCAAGGTTGAACAACGAGGTTTTGAAGTCCTTGCCCTGAGCCAGCGGACGCAGGTCGGAGATTTGGAAGCTCAGCGTCCGTACGGCCGACAGCTTCATGGACGCCAACGGGGCTCCCGAAAGCTGCGCCGTGAAGTCCCACACCGCACCGGTACCCCCCTGGCCGTTGTCCGCATTCGTGATCTCCGGAACTCCCAGATCCGATTCGAGCGTAAGTACCCGCACCTTTACAGGCCCCTCGACCGTGTCCTTCGAAATGTTCTTGAGCCGCGCCAGCACGCTCAGAGTCCCCTTAACCCGATCGAAATCCGGCTTCGACAGCTCCAGCGTCACGGACTTGGAGATGTCCTTCAGGTCGGCAAAATCGGGACCACCGTGCTTGACGGCCGTCCCTTCGACCTTCACCGACGCGGACCAGAGCTGCGCAACCCCAGTGTGGTTGTCCACCCAGGTCGGATGAAACGAACCGTCAGCATCGACCGCAAGGCCGGATGTGTGACCGCCGCTGACGAAAAAGGAATCGATTCCGACGTACACCGAGACGAGTGAGGTCGTGTCGTCGCTGGACCCGCCGGCTCGAAGGTCCCACGGCGTTGTCTGCGGGTATGCATTGGCGAAATCGGTCACTGGGATGCTGACGGAAAAGGTCTCGCCACCATCAAGCGATGCGGCCGCGCGCAGCCTCCAGCCGAGGTTGTCCTTGGCTTCGCGGCGGTCGTACCACGTCACCAGCACAACGCCATCCTTGTTCACCCCAACCGAGGGAAGCAGATGGTCCGGCCCCTTGCCGCCTTTTTCCGGTGAACGGTCGTCGTTCACCGTCACGGGCTTCGACCACTTCTTGCCCTTGTCCGATGAGTACGACAGCCGAATCTGAATCCTGTCGGAGACAATCTCCGGGTACACCACGTACAGCCGGTCCTTGAACGCCTTGCTCCCTCGATCAACCACCAACTGCCCCAGCATTCCCCCTTCAGACCTACTCCGGTCCACCCTCCAGTCCGCGACCTTCACCGATGGGTGGAACCTCTCTCCCCCGTCTTTGGTGCTGATGACGTGCAGCTCGCCGTTCGGCCCAACTGTCGGCTCCTGCTCGAGGTTCTGTTGCCGGCCCTTCTTCGTGAGACCGAACATCACGACGAAGGTGCCGTCCGAGAGCACCGCTCCGGTGCCAACCCCGGCAATCTCCGTCCCTTCCGGGTACTCGGCGTGTACCGGCCCGAGAAAGGTCTTGCCATCATCGAGTGAGCGGAAGATTTGCAGGCTTGCCCCGCTCCTGGACGCAGAGATGTCTTTGACGGAGCCCTGGCCCACGATGTAGATTCGCCCGGCGTACTTGCCGTTCGTCCTGTCAATGTCAATGAACTCGCGGTCAATGAACTGGAAACGCGCCGACTCGGCAAAGGTGCGCCCTCCATCGGTCGACTTGTAGACAACGGTCCTCGCCTCGTCTCGGGGCGCGCTGGGTTCGGGGTCCTTCGGCTTGTCGAGATCTTTGATGACCAGGGCTACGACGTACACCGTGTCCCCGTGGGCGTACACGACCGTGGGGTCACCGTTCACCTTGCCTTCCGTCACTTTGAGCGACGGGTCCCAAGTCTTGCCGCCGTCAAACGAGACGTAGCAGTACTGGTGGCAAAGCGTGCCTATGTCTTCGGGATACACCATCGAGCAGGTAATGAGACGGCCAGCGTGCTCGGGGTCGCCAACCGCGAGGTTCTCGTAGTTGGGCAGGCCGGGAAACGCCTTGCTGACCTGCACGGTCGGGCCTGTCACGATTCGCACCTTCTCGCGGTGAACGCTCTGCGCATCCGCACGCTGGGCGGCCAGTCCGACAAGCGCACCGATCAACAGCACCGCAAATGTGAACATCCCCCTCTGAAGAGCTCTCACACCCACCTCCCTTGCGTTGGTCGTTGCTGATTGGTCTTTGGAAGCTCCACTCTCAACGCGGCTGAAGCAGCGGTTGTTACTTTTCTGCTTTCTTCTCTTCCGGCAATTGTGCGCTTTCGCCTAGGGTGTACTTGGCGATCCAGTTGTACTCCCGCCTCAGCTGGTCCAACCTGTGATACCACTCTCCGTTCCCGTGCTCTTCACGGGGGAATAGCACCAGCTCAACAGTTTTGCCGCGTTCCTTCAGGGCTCGGTAGAACTCCATGGCTTGCGAAACCGGGACCCGGTAGTCCTGTTCGCCGTGCATGATCAGAAGAGGCGTCGTAACGCGGTCGGCGTACGTAATCCCCGAGCGCTCAAGGTAAAGCGCCAGCGTCTTGGCCGTGGGCGCTCCGTTGAAGAACGAAGCAATGTAGTTGGGGATATCCGTTGTGCCGTACATACCGTAAAGGTCGGATAGGCCCGCGCCCATTCGAGCCGCCTTGAAACGGCCGGTTTGAGAGACGATCCACGAGGTCATGTAGCCCCCGTAGCTCCAGCCCATCTCGGCCAGTTTGTCCGGGTCGGCGATGCCGCGAGCAACCGCGGCATCCACGCCGGCCATGATGTCGCGATAGTCGCCTCCACCCCAATCGGGGATGTTGCCACGCATGAATTTCTCGCCGTAACCCGTGCTCCCGCGCGGGTTGGGAAGCAGAACCGCCCAGCCTCGGGCAGCCCAGAACTGGTGGTCGGCGTCAAACCAGACCGCATGCGCTCCCGTCGGCCCTCCGTGCACGTCGGTCAGCATTGGGTAGCGGGTGCCGGCTTCGTAGTTGGCTGGTTTGATCAGAACGCCCTCGATTTCCCAGCCATCTTTGCTCTTCCAGGTCACGACTTCAGCCTCGCCCAAGCGCCACTCGCGGACCTGGGGATTGATGTCGGTCAGCTTCACCGGCGACTTGAACTCCGGGTCGGAGACGTAGACATCAGCTGGGCTGGTGACATTGCTCCTCACAAAAGCCACCCGAGAGCCGTCGCGGCTGAAGTTCCCCATGAAGGTGCTATCGCCGTGCGAGAGCTCCCTGTATTTGCGCGTGGTGATGTCGTATTCAAATACGTCGTAGTACACGCGGTGAGAGGTGCCGAACACCAGCCGTTTGCTGTCCGGGGCCCACGTCGCGCGGGAGAAGTCGTTGTCAAAGCTCGTGGGATCGTAGACGTCACGGGTTTCTTTGGTGGCAACGTCGTAGAGCATGAGGTGGGCGTTCACGATCGGTCTTGGGGTAAAGCCTTCGGGATCCTTCTTGAACGGATTCGGACGGAACGAATAGGCGATCGTCTTGCCGTCCGGAGACCATTCGGGAGCGCTTTCCGTTCCGAGCGTAGTGGAACTTATGCGTTCCAGGGCCTTAGACGTGAGATCGAAAATGTAGACGACGTCGCGCTCGTCGCGCGCCATCGCAGTGGGGGCAGCGGAGAATGCAATCCTCTGACCGCTCGGCGCCCAACTGAAACTCTTGACTATGAACTCCTTCCCACTGGTGATCTGAGAGGCCGCCTTCGCAGCGATGTCGAAGATCCAGAGGTGGGATCTCGCCTGTACCTCCTCAAAAACACGAACGTCGTCCTTGCGCTTCTGTTTCTCCTCTTCCTCCTTGGAAAGAGGATCAGCCATGACGAACGCGATCCTGCTTCCATCCTTGGACCAGGCGTACTGGCCCACGCCGCTCTTGACGTCGGTAATAGGCCAGGCCTCGCCGCCATCCGTTCGCATGATGTAGAGCTGAGGCTTATCGGCGTTCTCTCCGGGGACGGTGCGCACGGCAACGAAACTGACGAACTTGCCTTCCGGAGACCAATCGGGGGAAGACTCACCTTTTTCACCGAAGGTGATCTGTCGTGGGGCGCCGTCACCCGTTGGGTCTGTGGCCGACACCAGCCATAAATGCGACCGCTGTTCATGGGTGTCCGGCTTGGGTGTCTCCCATCCGCTGACAGCGAAGAGGACCCAGCGCCCGTCCGGAGAGATCTTGGCCTGGTAGGTCGACTTCACGTTGATGACGTCTTCAAGGGTGGGAGCGTGCTTTCCAGCGGCCGTACCGGGAATCGCCGCCGGGGCCGGTGGCCGGTCGCCTTGCTGACTCGTGGAGGCGGGCTCGGACGTTTGCGCGCCGCTGACGTGCCCAGCAATGCTGAGTGAGAGGAAGTAGATGCCAACCAAACAGGTTACGAGGGCCTTCCGGTGCATGACTCCTCCCCTTCTGAGGCTCTTCGCGAGCCTTCTCACCAGACGCCGCGGGCGTCGCGCAACGCTTCTCTTGGCCGTCAAACGGCACACAGGGCGCCAAGATGGCGTGACCGGTCGGCCCTCAGGTCAAAAGGCAGGGACGTGAGTCCGTCCACCCATAGGTGTGTCACAGGAGCTGCCCCTCCATCTGCATGACTACCTGCGGGACGCATCGCGTTCCGCGCGCAGCGCGTCCCAGCGCTTGTACTGCGGGCCCTTACTCGGGTCAGGATCTCGCACCTCTCGCAGCCAGTAGTTGAACCAGTCGACGTTGCGGTCGTACACCACGAGGCGGTGCACGGGTTGGTGCTTGATGTGGTCCTCGTCGGGGAAGATCCACATCTCGACCGGGCGGTGATGGTCGCGCATCTCCCAGTACTGCTGGAGCCCGATGACGTACTCGGAGTCCGGCGCGTTCATCAACAACGGCGTGGTGATGCGCGCCGCGTTGAGCGCCGGTGACATCTGCTGCCATTTCGGCAGATTCGCCTCGTACGGCGGCCCCTCGAGACCCCACGACTTGAACATCGTGTTCCAACTCTCGCTCTTGAGGTAATAGAAGAGCGGATCGCGAGCTGAACCGCCGTCTGCGATTGCGGCGGCGAAGGTGCTCGAGTGGCTGATCGCGTAGTTTGTGATCTCCGAACCGTGACTCAGCCCACTGATCCCGACCCGCTCTTTGTCGATGAGACCACGTTTGGCAAGTTCGCCGACGATCTGCTCGATACCATCGAGAGGTGATTGCCAATCGAGTATGGTGACCTCGAACGGCTGGACCTGGTCGAGCGCAACCGGAACGTAGGACGTGTTGTAGATGTCGACGGCGAGGACCATCAAGCCGTTCGCAGCAAACACGTCCACCGGATACTCGTCACCAACGGCGCCGCGAAGGAAGCCATGAGCGCGGTAGGTGGTGATAGCCATTGGATACCGCGTGCCGGGACGATAGCCACGGGGGTATGTCAAGACCCCGTACATGACGTCGCCGTGCTTGTTCGTCCAGACCAGCTTCTCGGTAGGCGTCTTCTCCAGCTTGTTGAACTCGGGGTTGAGATCGGTGAGCACGTCAACCGCGCCGGTATCGAGGTGAACGACCGCGATCTCCTGCGGCCGCTGCAACGATTCCACGGTGCACGCGGCCACGAGCGCGCCACTAGCAAACGAGCATGAATCGAGATACCCGGGTAGTTTCGTCAACTGCCTCGACTGGTTCGTGGAAGGATCGGCGACAAAGAGGTTCTGATCGGTGTAGCCGGTCGCTCGAAGGAAGTAGATGTGACGACCGTCGGTGGACCAGGCGAGTTGCCTGATCGGTTCCTCCGTCAACGATGAGAGACGAGTGACTTCCCCTCCCTGGGGTGGAACCGAGTAGATTGCGTGCTGCTCACTCGGCTTTCCTTTTGCCTTGGTGGTGGCGCAGAAGGCCTCGCTCTTTCCGTCGGGAGACAGCGTGGCGTACATGGCGAAGCGGAAATCCGGGATGCCGCGCGTCAGCTCATCGGGCACGTAGGTGGAGCCGGGTGCCTTTGGCTGCGGCCGCACGACACCGGTTCGCACGTCCACGTCGTACCCTGCCCGGACCTTCTCGGCGCTGAAGTCCGGACGACCCAGCCACGGTGCAAACTGATTGATCTTCTCCTGCGTCCATGACGGGTACCCGAGCGCAAAGAGATAGCCGTTCCGAAGGTTTTCCTGCGCCACTCGAACTGTCTCGGGTGTGGCGTCCTCGAGCGCGACATACGCAACACCGATGTCGTTCGCGCGAAAATCGACGAGATCGCCGTTCCCCACCACGATGGGCTTGTCTTGTCCGTCCAGGGTCATCCGGTGGACGGTAATGCGTCCCCCGTCTTTACGGACGTAGCAGAAGGCGTCGCTCTTGCCGGACCACACCGGAGCGTACGTCTGCCAATCGCCACCACTCAGAATCGGTTCACCCCCATTGCCTACGATGATGCGTTGTTGTTTTGTCGCGACCTCGATGAGAAACCACTGGTTCGAATACGCGTTGGCCGCCGAATCGGCCCGGCGGACCTGGTACACCACGAATCGCCCGTCCGACGACATGCTGACGCCGCCCACGTCACGCAGCGTGAGGAGGTCCATCGAGGTGACGGGCCGCGCCTGTGTGGCCGCGCCGGCGCACATCGCCACGGAACACCCGATGACAATCCTGCCAAACAAGGAGCATGGACTCTTCATGGCCAGACCCTCCATGTGCGGAATTCCGCACTGACAACGTTTCACGTCTCGACGTTTGTGCAGCGTCAGAAGAAGCAATCAGGGTCACCCTCAATCCTGCTTCTTGACGACCCCAGTTGACAGATGCGTTTCGAACCAACCGATGACCCGGGTCCAGTAGTCCGCGACGTTTGCCGCGCTCCACGTACCCTCCCAATGATCCTCACCGGCATATTTGGCATACACGACTTCCTTGCCGAGACGTCGGAGGGCGACGAACACCTCGTCCGACTGCAGGGTGATCAGATCCAACGTTCCTTGTATGATCAGTAGAGGCGTCTCCACGCGATCCAGGTAGAACCATGGAGAGTTCTCAATGTATCGGTCCCTGACCTGCCATGGTGCGTCAACCATTCCGCCCTGGCCGGTTTCGGACCAACCGATCCCGCCGGCTCCCCCACTCTTGTGCATCACCCCATAGAAGCTGAGGAGGTTGGCCGGTCCTGCGCTGTCGACGGCCGCCTTGAAACGCGTCGTTTGCACGATCAGCGAGAGGGTGGAATATCCGCCATAGCTGTGTCCCATGACCCCGAGTCGCTCAGGGTCGGCGATTCCCAGATCGACTGCGCGATCCACGCCGGGCATGACCGTCTTCAACAGGTCCTGCATCGGGGTACCCTTACGGAGGGGCGTATCGGGCAACAACACCGCGTACCCTCGAGTCGCGAGAATCTGTAGGTTCTCGACCCCTGATCCCGACAGGCCAAACCGATACACGCCCGTCGAGCGATAGGAACCACCGTACACGTTCACGATGAGTGGATACCGTTTGCCTTCCTCGTAGTTGGCGGGCAAGAGCAGGGCCCCGCGGAGCGGCTGGCCGTCGATCCCTCGCCAGTCGATGATTCGACTCTTGCCGAAAGCCATGCTCTCGATTTGCGGGTTGATGTGTGTCAGCTGTCGGCGGTCGCGGAGATCGGGCCCCGACACCCAGATGTCCTCCGGGTGCTGTGCATCCTCGGCGACGTACGCCAGAATCTTGCCGTCGCGACTCACGTCTGCGTGGAAGATGCGGTCGCCGCTCGAGTATCGAGGTTCCTCAAACAGAAGGGTCGTGGCACCGCTCGACACGTCAACCTTGTAGAACCCAAGGTCCTTTGTCCGCTCATGCCTCGTCATTACGATCATCGATCTGCCGTCGGGCGACCAGAAACGGCCACCACCCACCGGAGCGAGGACCTCCAAGACAACGCGGTCCGGTATCTCGGTGATCTGTTTGAACGTACCTTGCGCTGGGGACGCAACCCAGACCTTGTCGGAACCGAGCCTCCCGTACTGCTCGCCACTGAGGAGCACGATGAACTTCCCACTGGCATCCCAGAGAGGGGCACGATGGTCGTCGTTGAACTGCGGATGGGGATCCCTGGTGAGGTTCCTTGGTTCACCCCCATCCCTGCGCACCACGTAGCAATCGCCGTTGTCCGAGGTCGTGTATGCCACCGAGCCGCTGTCGGGCGCCCAACTGACGGAGATCCCATAGTCTTGCTTGAGCTTTGGAACCAGCACCCGCGACCGTTGATCGCCAAAGGACAGGACGCTGAGCTCGTACACCGGCTGCTGCGTGTTGTCTTCGATTCCCTTCCAGTTCAGGTAGGCGAGGTGCGTGCCGTCAGGGGAGACCCAATACCCGAGGGGCTTGATCCCCGTCGCAACGTGCCTGACGGTTCCTGTGGCGACCTCGATCAGGGCGAGATCGCCGGAATAGCGGTTCATCCAAGATTCGTCCGTTACCGGCTTTTCTGAAGGTGCACCGATGGCCCCTTTCTCGCCCGCCGCGGGCGAGCTGAATACCTTGACCGTCACCCCAGTCGGTTGGGTCGCCTCCGACGCAGCCGTCGAGGGTGGATCCAGCAGATCCGCCGCTTGTTCCACCGTCATGCCCTCGGGCAGCACCTTGGCGAGAACGTAACGGCTGTCGGGAGTCCACCGGACGACTTGAAAGTTGAAGAACGGGCGCGCAATCGCGCCCGAGAGTTGGCGGATCTTCCCACTTGCTCTTTCCCACAGCCAGACGTGAAATGTGCCACTCCGATCGGAATAGAAGGCCAGGTACTTCCCATCCGGTGACCACACCGGACTCGAGGCCGTGCCTTTTCCCTCGGTCAGGTTGCGAGACTGACCGGACCTCGTGTTCGTCATCCACACGTCGCACCCCAAGCCTTCCGTGAAAGCACCCGTGCGCGTATAGGACGAGTAACGTTCATCCTGGGTACTTTCCAGTTTGCGGTCGTCTTTGAGGGTGTAAGCCACCCACTCGCCATCGGGAGACATCGCGATGGGCATGCGGTTCGCGAGCGCCAGCACGCCGAGGGCATCCTCGACTCTCAGAGGCACCTGCGCAGGGCCGGCGAATCCGAGCTGGCAAACCAGCGACAGCGATGCAAGGAAAAACAAACTGCAGGTTACGACGGCCTTTCGGTACATGACTCCTCCCTTTCTGTTTCTCGCCCCGAGGTTTCGAGGGAAACGCCCGGGCGCCGCGCTGGGGTGACTCCCCCGTTCTCCTGCGGGCCCAGCAGCGGACGAAGATGACCCTGTTGCTTCTCTTGGAGTTCGCCAATTCCCTCTGCGGACCAGAGCGGCGAGGGCGGCGAGGACGAGGAGACCTCCCACGAGCGTCCATGCGCCGGGCACCTCACCCAGGAACACGAGGGCGAGGAGCGCGGCCCCGACCGGCTCTCCAAGGAGAAAGAGGCCGACGACCGGCGCGGGTAAGAGGCGCAGCGAGCGGTTCACGAGGCCGTGGCCGACGACCGTCGGCACGAGAGCCAGGGCCAAGAAGGCGACCCAACTCCTGGGCGGGTAGCCGGTCAGGGCCACACCAGCCACGAGAGCCCAGAGGGCGAGGACCGCCGCCGCCGTGGCCCAGACGGCGAGAACGTAGGCCCCGAGCGGGAGCGCTTTTCGCAGGCCACGGCCGACGACGTGGTAGACGGAGAGCGTCACCGCCCCGGCGAGAGCCAGGAGGTCCCCCTTCAACGGGGCGGGGCCGGTGGACCAGTCGCCAAAGGCGATCATGCCGACGCCAGCAACGGCCACCGTGGTGGCCACCAGCACCGCGCGTGTCGGGGGTTCACGAAGGAGAGCCCAGGCCAGGGCTATCGTGACCACAGGTGCCGTGTTCACGAGCAAGACAGAGGCCGCGACGGACGTGTAGGACAGGCTCGCGATCCAGGTGCCGAAGTGCAACGCCAGGGCAACCCCCGAGGCCAGAAGGACGAGGCGCTGGCGAACGGTTACCCCACGCCAGGAGCGGATCAGTGAGGGTGTCGTCGCGGGTGCAACGATCAAAGAGGCCAAGAAGATTCGGTAGAACGAGACGGCGACGGCGGGGGCCGCGGCCCAGCGCACGAGGATCGAGCCGAAGCAGACGAAAACGACGGCCAGGCCGAGTGCAAGGTACGGGCTCATGGCCGCCCCGCAAGGCCTTCACGGGTTGCGGTGGCTCGCCATCGAAACGGAGTGGGCCCCGTCACGACCCTCCCACCGGCTTTGCGTTCTTGACCTTCTCGTCGAAGAAAGCGAGCACCCGCTTCCAGTAGTCCACCAGGTTCGCGGCCTTCATCAGGACGTGTTCCTCCGTGCCGTATCGCAGGTAGGTGGCCTCCTTGCCCAGCCGCTGGAGCCCCACCCACACTTGGTCGGAGAAACGGACGATCCCCTCGTCGTCGGCGCCCGCCTGGACGATCAGAGGCGTCGTGATCCGATCGAGGTAGAACACGGGAGAGTTCTCCACGTAGCGCAACGGAACCTCCCACGGCGGCGCACCCATGCCGCCTCCGGCGCGCTCCAGCCACGGGATCCAGCCGCCGGTGCCGGCGTAGCTCATCGAGCCGTAGAACCCCACCAGGTCGCCGAACCCGGCGTTCATCACCGCCGCTTTGAACCGGCCGGTCTGGGCTATGAGCGCCAGCGTCGAGTAGCCGCCGTTGCTCTGGCCCATCACCGCGAGGCGGTCCGGATCGGTTATCCCGAGCTCGACGAGGCGGTCGACCGCAGGCATTACGGCCTTGAGCAGGTCCCTCGCCGGGGTGCCGGTATGGACCGGGATGTCGGGCCACACCACCGCGTATCCGCGGGTGGTGAGCATGTGCATGTTGTAGGCGGGGATTCCGACGAGACCGAAATGGTGGACCGCGCGGGACCCGGAGTCGCTCGCGTAGACCCACACCACCGTGGGGTAGCGCTTCCCTTCCTCGTAGCCCGCCGGGAGGACCAGCGCCGCGCGCAGCGCCTCCCCGTCGAGGCTGCGAAAGTCGATGAGTCGTCCCTCGCCGAACACGTACTGGTCGAGACCCGGGTTGATTGTGGTGAGTCGGCGCTGCTCGCGCAGCTCGGCGCCGGTGACCCAGAGGTCCGGGCTCTCGCCGGCGCTCTGAGCGAGGTAGGCAACAAACCTCCCGTCCGGTGAGGCAACCGGGCCCTCGAACGAGACGCCGATCCTCTTGTCCTCCTCAGAAATCCTGTCGATTCGGCCCGTCTCGGTATCCACCCTGCAGAAACCGGCTTTTCTGGACGTCTTGTCGCGTGTGCAGATGAAGAACGACCGGCGTCCGTCCGGTGTCCAGAGAGCATTCCCCGAGGCGTTCCCGATGATCTCCCTCACCTCGTACGGCGCTTCTCCGGTGAGAGGCTCGATCGTGGCGGTCGCAAGCGTGCCCTTCCAGACCCGGTCGTTGCCGAGGACGTAGAGGTGGGCGCTCTCCGCGTCCCAGCGCGGTGGCACGAAGTCTGTGCTGATGGAACCCTCGGTCTTGCCGGAAAACGCGCGGGGCTTCCCTCCTCCGGCCGACACCACGAAGAGCTCGCCCCCGCCGCCCGTCGCCCCCATCACGTCCGCGATACGATCCGCAGGAGCCTCCCGCGGGACCGCCGCGGTGTACGCGACCCACCGCCCGTCCGGGGACCAGCTCATGGCGCCAGAGAACGTCTGGAGAACGCCGGCGACGAGGTCCCGGGAGGCCCCGGTTGCCAGGTCGAGCACGACGATGGTGTGGCTGAGACCGATGAAGTTGGCGGGTCCCATCGCCCTCGCGTCCATGTACGCGAGCCGGCGGCCGTCCGGCGAGAGTCGCTTGGCTGCCGGGTGCACGTGGTGCGCCAGGATCCGTTCCTTTCCGGAAGCCACGTCGATCACGGCGATGTCGCAGAGGAACTGCTGCGCGAATCCCGCTGGTGCTGCCTTTTGGTTTTCGCCTTTCGGCGGCTCCGGCGGCGAGCGGAAGATGACCACGGTGGACCCCGGCTCCTTGTCCTTGACCTCCGGTCCACCCCTGCCCATCGCCGGCTCGAGCTCTTCCTCGCTCACCCCCTCCGGCGACGCCTGCACGACCAGCGCCCGGCCGTCGGGGGTCCACAGCGGCGTCACATACCCCATCCAGGCCCGCGTGACCGTCTCACTGGCGCGCCGCACCGTGCCGGTGCCGCGATCCCACAGCCAGAGACGCGCCGCGCCGTCTCGGTCGGAGCAGAAGGCCAGCACCTTTCCGTCCGGCGACCACGCTGGCGCCCAGTTGTTGCCGTCGGTACCGGTGAGGTTGCGCGACCCACCCCCCTGCGTCGGCGTGAGCCAAACGTCGCACCCCTCGCGCAGGTACGTTCCCTGATTAGTCTTCCGCCCGGAGCCCTCCTTCTCATCGGCGACCCGCTCCCGCGGGTCGCACACCACCGAGGCGACCAACTCGCCGTCGGGGGAGAAGCTCGCGTGTACTCCCTGGACCTGGAAGTCCAGTGCCCACACGGCGTCCTTGATGTCCAGGGGACGCAGCGTGCGCTCAGCCTGTACCGCCGGTGTGATGAGCGCGGCGCCGACCGCCGCGCCGACGAGGTACATCCATCCCAATGCCCTAATCCGGATGTTCATGACGTTCCTCCCTTGAGATAGCGATCGAACCAGGCGATCACCCTCTTGACGGCATCGACCTGGTTGGCACGCTTCCAAGTGCCCTCCCAGTGGTCCTCCCCCTCGTACCTCACGTACGTGACGGTCTTGCCGAGGCGGCGCAGCCCTGTGAACACCTCATCGGCCAGGTACGAAGGCACCGCGCGGTCCTCCCCCCCATGGACGATCAGCAGCGGGGTCTGAACGCGGTCGAGGTAGAAGATCGGAGAGTTCTCGAGGTACCGCTCGCGGAACTCCCACGGGCTTCCCCCCATTCGGCCCTGGCCGGTCTCCGACCAGGCGAGGCCGTAGTTCGTGCCGTCGGGCGAGAGCTGGCCGTAGCCGCTGATCAGATCGCCCATTCCAGCACGCATCACCGCCGCCTTGAAACGAGGGGACTGGACAATCAGGGAGAGGGTGCTGTAGCCACCGTAGCTGTGGCCGGTCACCCCAATGCGCTTCGGGTCGGCCACGCCAAGCTCTACGGCCTTGTCGATGCCAGGGATGACGCTCTTCATCAGGTCCACCATGGGGGTGCCCAGGTTGAGCTTCGAGTCGGCGAGCAGAAGCGCGTACCCGCGGGTCGCGTAGAGCTGGAGGTTCTCGACCGCCGCGACGGCGTACCCGAATCTGTTGAGGTCGTTGGATATCGAGCTCCCGCCGTAGACCTTCACAACGAGGGGATACAACTTGCCCCGCTCGTAGCCTGCAGGGTAGACGAGCGCACCTCGCATGGTCTCACCGTCGAGACTGAGCCACTCGATGATCTCGGCCTTGCCAAGTACCCGACCCGTGAGCGCGGGCGCGACCTGGCTCACCTTTCGCGGCCGCGCCAGGTCACCGCCCAACACGAACAGGTCGGCCGGGTTGAGGGCATCCTCGGCGATGTAGGCGACCCGCGTCCCATCCGGCGAGATCGCGGGTTCCGTTCCGTATCCTCCGTAGCGCTTGTCCTCTTCGAAAAGCAGGGAGACGGCACCCGTTTTGAGATCGACGGTCGCGAGGCCGACGCGCTTGCTCCCCGGGCTCGTCGTCATCACGACGCCCGAGCGGCCGCGATCCGGAGAGAACAGGCTCTGGTGGTGTGGAGAGATGATTTGGAGCTCGTGGTCGGGGAGCGAAGCGAACGCCGCCGCCCCCGATCCGTCCGTCGCGGCGCGCCACAAGACGCCCTTGCGGACGAAAAACAGACTCCGGCCTGCGGGATCCCAGACGGGTTGCCCGACCTCCTCGAGACCCAGCGGATCGGCCGGCGGATTCTGCGCGACGCGCCGGGGTGTGCCGCCCGTGCGGGAAACGACGTAGATCTCGTCCGTGGCGAGCGGTCCGGCTGTGCGGTAGGCGATCATATCGGCGGTGGGCGACCAGCTGAAGGTGTCACCAAAGAGGTCGAGGCGAACGTCGGTCGCGACGACGCGGGGCGTGTCCGTCCCGAGATCGCGCGCGACAACCTCAAAGAGGTACTGACCGGTACCAGGCTTCTCTGGGCGCGTCAGGACGGTGTACGCGATCGTTGTGCGGTCGGGACCGAGGGAGTAACTCGCGATACGAAGGCCTTTCACCAGGCGGCGCAGACTCCCGGCCTCAACGTCGATCACCCCGAGGTCCCTGCGAAACATGTCGAGGTTCACCTGGTCCGTGCTCGGCCCCGACCCCGAAGCCGAGGGATCGAACTCGAAGACCTTCGCGGTGACACCAGCCGTCGAGCCGGGAAGAGGGGCCTTTCCTTTGACCAGCGCCGCGTACCCTTCCCGCCCCAGCTCTTCCGGGAAGAGCGAGACGAGAACCGAGCGGCCGTCGGCGGTCCAGTTCGTTCCCACGAAACCCTCCCGGACATCGGCGTCGCCCACCTGACGTAGAGCATCCGATGCGCGCTCCCAAACCCACAGGCGGGCCGGACCGACCGCCGTTCCGACGCTCGCGCGGTCCGACAGGAACGCGAGACGCCGGCCATCCGGGGACCAGCTAGGTGCCCAGTTGTCCCCAGTGCCGCCGGTGAGGTTGCGACGGACTCCAGTCTCGAGATCGCTGACCCAGATATCGGACGCGACGCCGTACCACGCCACACCGTTGCGGAGGAGCTGCTCGTCATCGATGGCTTCACGGCGCCGGGCGTTTTCGGTAACGACATATGCCAAGAATCGGTTGTCCGGCGAGAACGCCGGGGGCGAGTACGCGGCGACGTTGGACGCCTCCAGAACCTCGTCCACGGTCAGAGGTGCCGGCAGCAGCGCGGGGGCCTCTGCGTGCGCCCCATAGACCACGAGCGAAGAAAACACGAGGGTTCCAACGGCATAAAGCGAATGGCGATGTCTCATAGAGGTATGCCTCCCTTCGGTGGCGGGTTCAGTTTCGGCCTCAAGGTCCCTGGAGAATCGGCTTTCCCCCTCAGCGCGGTTGTGTTCCTCCCAACACCTTGGCTTCCACGGAGATCAGGCTGTCAAGGCGAAAGTTCGCGTCGAGCTTGAACGGTGCGAGCTCGTTCAAACGGAACCGCAGTCGTTTGGGCCGGCTCATCTCGCCGGGCGAAAGCCGCCCCCCTTTGAGCAAAGCGCTGAAGTCCCACACCGCACCGGCCCCGCCGAGGCGGTTGTCCGCCTCGAGCACCTCGGGCACGGCGCTCCCGGACCTCAGGGAGATCACGCGGACCTTGATGGGACCTAAGATCGGCTTGTCCGACGTGTTCGTGAGCGCCGCTTCGAGGGCGACGATGCGCTGCGCCGGGTCATAGTCTGTCTTCGCGAACTCCACCGCAACGCTCTGGGTCACGTCGGCGAGAGCCGCAAGCTCCTGGGAGCCGTTGACTGCGGCTTCTCCGTCCACCCCCACTGCAGCGGACCAGACCTGGGGAACGCCGGTGCGGTTGTCCACCCAGACCGGGTGGAAGCGGCCGTCAGTAGTGGCGGCCATGCCGGTCGTATCGGCCGCCGTGAGGAAGTCGATCCACTGTGGTCCGATCTGCATCGTGATATTGCCGCCGCGCGCGCGGGGCCGGTGGTGTCCACCACCGTTGCTGTACGCCATGATCGGGACGTATCCCCCTGTCGGGTCCTTCTGCGCCTGCTCGGACACCCGGACGCTGGGGGTAAAGGTCTCACCGCCGTCGCGGGAGGCGGAGAAGCGCAGGCGCCATCCCGAGAGGTTGTCGGCGCTCTCGCGCCGATCGGACCAGGCCATACCGACCACCCCCGATCGGTTGACGGCCACCGACGGCAGCATATGATCGCGGTGGCGCTCGCGATCAGACGGCGACTGGTCGTCGTTGACGACGATGGGTTTCGACCAGGATTCGCCCTTGTCCGAGGAGTACGAAAGCAGCACCTCGCACCGTCCGGACCGGCGGTCCGGCCAGGTCAGGTAGAGCCGGTCCCGGAAAGGCCCACCGCTGGTATCGACTGCGAGCACAGGCAGGCCCGGCGTCCACCCGATGCACCCGTGCCACTCGCTGACGACGACCGCCTTGGAGAAGTGGTCGCCGCCGTCGGTGGAGCGGACCAGCTTCAACGCCCCGTCCGCCTTGGTAAAATCCTTGTTCGTGAGGTTCTTGCGGTCGTACCACTCGTAGAACGAAGCGACGTAGGTGCCGTCCGAGAGCACGACGCCGTTGCCCGTGCCGAAAGCCATGTGATCGCCGTCGGGAAGGAGCTTCTTCGGCGAGGAAAACGTTAAGCCGCCGTCGGTCGAGCGGAAGAACGTGAACACGATGCGATCGTCCCCGTCCACGGTGGGGTCGCGGACGGCGTTGCCGTGCAGGTAGAGGTACCCCCGCCGCGGACCGGAGGTCCAGTCCACCGCCAGATACTCGCGGTCGATGAATGGCAGCACCACCGGCTCGGACCACGTCCTTCCCAAGTCGGCGGACCGGTAGACCAGCATCTCGGGTTCCGCCGCGGACTCGTAGTGAAGGGGCAACGCCGAGAGATAGGCTGTCCCATCCGGGCCAAACGTGCAGTCCGGGTCGCCGACGAAGGTCGTGCGATCGACCTCCAGCGTAGGCACCCAGCTCCTACCGCCGTTGAAGGAGCCGTACGCGATGACGTGCCGGGAGGCGTCCCGGGCGTCGAAGATCATCGCGCACGCCAGGAGCACGTTCGCATCCGTAGGACTGGCCGAGATGACAAGCTCGTGGTGCAGCCTCTTCCCGTGCGCGGCACTCACCTGGACGTTCGGCGAAACCTGGATCGTGGGCTGCTGTGCTCGCAAGCCCGCCGGGAGCACCAACATCGCTGCAGAGACCACGACGGTGCGCAGGTACAGGTCACGGTAGGTCATCGAGAACCTCCCCACCACATCTGTGACGGCTGACTCAAGTGCTCGCCGCGGCAGTGGTGCACGCGAATGACGCGCACGGCCGCGGTCAGTGACGATCTCGTGCCAATGTCCTCCTCGCGCGGACTTCGGTACGCCCGTCGCGGGCGAGTTACTTCTCCTCCACCATCCCGAAGACCAAGAAGTGGGTACAGGGGGTCTTCACAGGGTCCGAAAGCTTGAAGCGCAGGACGATCGGGCTGGAGAGGGCCCCGGGGGCGAGCGACTCCGAGCCCCGCAGACTTGCGTCGAAGGGGAAGACCGCACCGACCCCCCCTTTGCCGTTCCCCGCGTTGAGTACGCTCGGGGCGTCCCTCTTGTCCTCCTCCGTCTCCGCAAGGCCGCAGTGGAAGCCGACGATCTCCAGGCTGATGGGGGGGTAGATCGCCCTCTCCGACGTGTTCTTCAACCGCACCGGAATCTCCACCGTGTTGGTTTCCGAATCGAAACGTGACGGATCGAAAACCAGGTCAACCCTATCCAGCACCATCGTCCGCACGCGTTCTGGCGCCTTAGGCGCAGCCGCCGCCGGCGTGGGCATGCCCGGCACGGGCGTTGGTGGCGGGGCGGGCACCTCGACCCGGATCGCCGCCGTGTAGAGCTGGAAGGTTCCGCTCCGCGCATCGGGCCAGAGCGGGAAGAACACCCCCCTGCGGTCGGCTGCCATGCCGATGTAGTCGCCGCCCTGTCCCCAGCGTGTGTACGCCGACAGGAACGACAGCACGCCCTCGCCCTTGTACTTCGAGGCCATGGGGTTCACGGCAACGTTGCCGGGGCCGCGCTGGAGCGACGGCTCGGAGGACACCACGACCGACGGGAGGAAAGTGTCGCCGCCGTCCAGCGACGCGGCAAAGAACACCTCGTAGCGAGTACCGTCGGCGGAG
>Ga0256868_10000693_pt1 | contig 19240 bp, 19 predicted proteins | sample RVTome_13_FD_187341 | JGI IMG/M metagenome (GOLD analysis project Ga0256868, IMG submission 187341) | Soil microbial communities from uranium-contaminated site in the Upper Colorado River Basin, Wyoming, United States - RVT92D227 HiSeq ...
TAGAGGGGCGAATGATTCTCGCCGATACATCTACGATACCCCAGTATGAGAGGACCAGAAGGTTTTATGTAAAGAATGGGTTTCAAGAGGTGGCAAGAGTCCCCGATTATTATCATCCTGGTAATGATCGGATTACTTTCTGCAAAAAGTTGGAGGATAGGGGATAGAGGCTGGAGACAAAAGATCTTAGCCTCAAACCTTAAATAAAACCCTGAACCCATGTTGGTTCAGGGCGAAGTAGTCATTAAACCTCAAACCTTAAGTGGAGGAGGAGATGGAGAAAAGGAGAATTGGAGTTCTCACAGGCGGCGGAGATTGTGCTGGACTGAATTCAGCCATTAAGTGGGTAGTCAAAACAGCATTAGATGATCGACTTCAAAAGAGTAGGAAGATCCAATATGAAGTCCTTGGAATTCGAGATGGTTGGAAGGGTTTGGTGTTACCAGAGGGGGACAAAAATGATTCGAATCCAAGGATTTGTACCTTGACAGAAGAGATGGTTAGAACTTGGGATCGATATGGAGGGACCATGCTTGGAACTTCCAGAACCAATCCCTATGACCCTAAGAAAAATCGGTCTGAGATCGTCCTCGATAATATAGAACGATATCATCTTGATTACTTAGTTGCGATTGGAGGAGAAGACACCCTCGGAGTAGCTCACAAACTTTATCTGGAGGGTGTAAAAGTAGCAGGTATTCCTAAGACGATCGATAAAGACCTTTCTGGAACAGATTACACTTTGGGATTTGAGACTGCCGTGAATGTGATCACTGAGGAGATTGATCGCCTTAGGACGACTGCAGGTTCTCACAGAAGGATCTTTGTGGTGGAGACAATGGGGAGACATGCAGGTTGGTTAGCTCTGGAAGGAGGGGAGTCGAGCGGGGCCTACATTATTCTGATCCCCGAATATAATTTCAAGATTGAAAGAGTAAATGAATTACTCATCGAAGGAAGGAGGAAAGGAGCCCGATACGATATCATTGTCGTGGCGGAAGGGACGAAACCTGTTGGGTACTCTGAAGTCGTAAAAGAAGAGGGTATTGATAGTTTTGGGCATAAGGCCTTAGGGGGGATTGGAGAATTTTTAGCGAAATGGATTTCACAAGCGACAGAAATTGAGACGCGAAGCATTACGCTCAGCCACTTACAGCGCGGAGGGACTCCTTGCGCCTATGATCGCCGTATGGGAAGGTATTTTGGAATTGCAGCCGTAGACCTGATCGTGAAAGAGGATTTTGGAAAGATGGTGAGCTATCAGAATGGGCGAATCACTGCTATTCCATTGAGAGAGGCTGTTAGTAAATTGAACTTAGTGGATGTTCAAACCCAATATGATACTGAAAGGTATAATGGGAGAAGAACGATCTTAAGATCATAAATTGCGGATTGCGGATTTCGGATTGCGGAATTCGGAGTGAATTGCTCAGAAAATAGCTTTTTTAAATCCCTCCCTACCCCCCTTTACGAAAGGGAGGAGTAACCTCCCCCTTTGAAAAAGGGGGATTGAGGGGGATTTTTATCGTTCACGGGTGACGAACCCGTCATGAAGGATTCTTAAGAAATTCCTTTTACTCCGCAATCCGCATTCTGCATTCCGCATTCAGAAGAGTCGTTGGTGTTCTTTCTTGATGCAACGATCCATGACTACCTTCAGTCCAGCCTTTTCAGCTTTCTCACCTGCCTCTTTGTGAATGACACCCTCCTGCATCCACACGACCTTTGCCCCCTGTTGGATGGCTTCTTCCACAATGGGTGGGACATCTTCTGATTTTCGGAAGATGTCGACCACATCCACTCCAATTTCTTTGGGAATTTCTGAGAGGCTATAATAAACCTTTTCTCCTAAAATCTCTACTCCATCAGGCCGAACCGGGATGATCTTATATCCCTTCGTTTTAAGATAGGATGCCACGATATGGCTAGGGCGATCCTCTCTTGGAGAAATCCCCACCACAGCGACGGTCTTACAGTTACTTAAGGTCTTTTTTAGTTCTTCGTCCTTCATGGTTTAAACCTTTTCGCTATGCATTTTCTCAATAGCCAGATGAGGCTGGAGGTTCTATAGAATTCTTCCCTCGGATCGGTGTCCCAGGAGAAAGTTATTCTTTTTCACGACCCTCCTCTTCCCACGGAAGGTAGTTATCAAGAAATGCCTCCATGATCGTTTCAGGATCATCCCCGTCACTTGGAAGTCCGGTTTGGATATTCACTTTTATGAGTGTAATCCCATTCGGGGGGGTAAAGGTCTCGATAGGAGTATTTTTTAAAGCTAGACTCATAAAAGAAATCCAGATGGGAAGGGCCGCCCGAGCCCCTGTCTCTTTTTCCCCCAAAGAAGTTTTATTATCAAAGCCTACCCAGACTCCTGTGAGAAGGGAGGGGGTATATCCAACAAACCATGCATCAGAATAATCGCTTGAGGTCCCTGTTTTCCCCGCGATTGGTCTTCCGAGAACTTTTGCCCTCTGGCCTGTCCCATGTTGAACCACTCCCTGGAGGAGATGGGTCATGATAAAAGCATTTTGTGGGGAGATCACCTGTTCCTTCGAAAAAGGAGAGGAAGTTCCAGTCATTTCCTCCTCCTCATTCTCCTCCATATCAATATAAGGGAAGTTTTCCTCGAGGACTTCACCTTTCATGGTGACAATCTTTTTGATGAAGATGGGTTTGATCCGTTCCCCTCCATTTGCAAAGACGGCAAAGGCAGAAGTCAGCTCCAACATGGAAATACCGGAAGTGCCGAGAGCAATGGAGAGATCCCTTTTGATGGGAGATTCAATCCCCATTTTTTTGATGAATTGAAGGGCAAACCCTACTCCAATGTCTTCAAGAATTTTTACGGTGACGACGTTTCTGGAATGGGCCAATGCATTCCGAAAAGTGATGGGCCCCATAAATTCCTTATCATAATTTTTTGGAGCCCAATAAGTTCCTCCATCGGGATCTGAATACTCCACAGGAGAATCCATCAGAATGGTGGAAGGGGTATAACCTTTTTCAAGGGCCGCTGTATAGATAATGGGTTTGAAAGCCGAACCGGGTTGTCTTCGAGAAGAGACTGCCCGGTTAAATTGGCTCTCGCTAAAATCACGGCCTCCCATCATGGCCTTAACATATCCGGTTTTCGGATCGAGACAGAGCAAAGCGCCCTGAACAAGAGGTTCTTGCTCTAAGGTGAGTACAAGCGGCTGATCTTTATTAGAAGGTTCTTTCACTTGAACATGGACTACATCTCCGGTGTTGAGAAGATCTCCAGGGGTTTTCACTTTTTGTGGCTTATAGTTCACTGTGGGTTTAATATTAAGAGCCCAAGACATTTCGGAGTAGGGGAGGATCCCTTTTCGGTCTTCTACCCAGATGGTATAGAGCTTTTTTAAATTATCTTTGGATAGGATTACTCCTTCGAAAATTTCGTTTTGTGGAAGAGGGATGGATGATCCCACCTTATTATTTAGTAGTTCTTTCATCTCCTTTGGAGGAAGGATATGGAGAGGCCCTCGGAATCCTTCCCTCTTATCCAATTCCCTTAATCCCATCTCCACCGATTTTTGAGCGCCTCTCTGGAGGGATAGATCAAGAGAAGTATAAATTCTAAGCCCTTCCTGATAGAGTTTTTCTTTTCCATACTTTCTTTCCACCTGATGTCGGATAAATTCAGTAAAGTAGGGAGCCTTGCTGAAATAGGCGCTTCCCCTGGATTGGATTTTAAGTTGAACCCGAAGAGCTTTTTCCTTCTCCTCTTTGGAAATGAAGCCCAATTCGGTCATTCTGCTCAGGACATAGGACTGCCGTTCCTTAGCCCTTTTCAGATCATTGACTGGAGAATACCGGCTCGGGGCCTTTACCAGGCCAGCGATTATAGTTATCTCTGCTAAATTGAGTTGTTCTGTTCGTTTATTGAAATAACTCTCTGCGGCGGCCTCCACTCCATAGGCTCCGTTACCTAAATAAATATTATTGAGGTAGAGAGCGAGGATTTCCTCTTTTGTAAAATCCCGCTCCAGACTAAAAGCATAAGCGACCTCCCTTAATTTTCGGAGGTAGCTTCTCTTGGGTGTAAGGAAAAAGGTCTTGGCCACCTGCTGAGTAATCGTGCTCCCCCCCTGGACAATCCTTCCGGCAAGGAGATTCTTGAACAAAGCTCGGATCATTCCCTTATAATCGATCCCCTTATGCTGGAAGAATTCTGCATCCTCTGCAGCAACGAAAGCGTTTACAAGTTGTTTTGGAATCCCTTCATAAGGGATGGGGATCCGATTGTCCATCAAAAATTTCCCGACCACTTCATCCTCTTCGGAATAGACGATGGAGTAAGCATTAAGGTTTCGTTCTTTCAACGGTTTAAAATCAGGAAGACGATGGGAATAATAGAAAAAGAGTAGGGCTCCAGAGAGGAGAAGTAAAAGGGCCGAGAGGATAAACACGTAAATAGTATAAAAAGCCAGTCCCTTTTTTTCTCTTCTTTTGGAGCGCTTCGTTTTTTTCATGAGGAGGAAAAATAATTCAAAAAAGGGAAAACCCTTCCACTCAGGTCTTCCCTTTTTTATGACTCCAGCATTGTGTGGCTATTTTTTCTTTTTTTTTGCCAATTGGCCCTTCAAATCTTCCACTTGTGCTTTCAATGCCTCATTCTCTGCGTTCAGAGAACTGATGGTCGCATCCTTTTCAGCGGCTTTCTGGATCTCCTCTTTTAATTTTTGCACTTCAAGTTTCAGTTTGTCGTTGTCTGATTTAAGGTTGGTGGTCTCTGCTTTCAATTTTTCATTTTCGGCTTTGATATCGGCTCCACATCCCACCCATACCGTCATGAACATCCCGATCAAGAATAACGACAATAAAAAAGGTAATACTCTTCTCATCTCCTCCTCACCTCCCTTTTAATAACTTAGTCGATTCATCTCTTCCCTAGTAAATTATAGAAATCTCTCATAAAAAAATCAAATAATTTTTTGAACTTGACAACCCTGGCAATTTTTAGGGATATTTTAAAGAGATTTTTCACCCTGTTAGTAAACACCGCGTTAGAGAACCCTTCTATTTATAGCGGGGATGATACTTGAAACACTTTCCCCTTTCTTGCTCTTCGGTAAAGAGAGGGGAAGATGGAACGAAATCCGACCTCACGTTGTCTATAGAATTAAAAGAAGCATAGGCTTCTGATGACAATTTCTCCAAAAATTCCAATAGTGGTAATCGAGAGGTGCAAGACCGGTGATGAAAAGGCCTTCGCAGAGATTGTGACCCACTACCAGAAAAAGGTGTTCAACCTCTCTTACCGGATGTTAGGTAACTTGGAGGAAGCAAAGGATATAGCGCAGGAGGTCTTTATCTCGGTCTTTAAATCGATCAAGGACCTGAAGGAAGAGATTAAATTCGATGCCTGGCTGACGCAAATCACATTAAACCATTGTCGGAACCGCTGGAAATATTTAAAGCGACGACAATACTTTAATTCCGATTCATTGGATGACCCGGTGGAAACAGAAGACGGGACCATGCCAAGGGACATTGATGATCCTTCAGATAATCCTGAAACCCTCTATGAAAAAAAAATGGTCCAACAATTTATTCAGGAAGGACTTTTGAAATTGAAGGAAGAACAGAGGGGATTACTCGTGTTGAGAGACCTCCAGGGATTTTCTTATGAAGAGATAGGGGATATGCTTGGCCTTCCCGAAGGGACGATTAAATCGAAACTCCACAGGGCAAGAATGGATCTGAAAGAGGTCTTAGAGAGGTCCGCTCATTAGGGAGAGGAGAAGGGCCAATGGATTGTAAAAAAACACAGGATCTTTTTTCCTCTTTATGGGAAAAAGAGTTGATGCCGTCTGAGGAAAATATTGTCAGAGAACATCTCTCTTCCTGCCCAGAGTGCCAAAAGGAATTCAAGCAGTTTGAAAAAACTATGCACTGGCTCCACTCTGTTGGAGAGGTGGAGGCTCCAGATGGATTTCTCACCGAACTTCAACAAAAGATGGAAGAACAAAAAAGCAAGACTGTCCCGGCCGAGAAGGCCAGAGGCCGATGGTTAAACATTCCTCTTTCTTTAAAACTCCCGGCTCAAGCAGTTGCTATGGTGGCAATTGTTTTTTTAGTGCTCTATCTCACCAAGATGGCACCGATGGAAGGATACCGCCCGAAGGAGACGAGAGAAACGTCTTCCCCTCTTTCTGCAGATAAAAAGTCTGAGCAGATAGTTGCTCAAAAAGAGGTGGAGAGAGAGCAAAGGGCAAAGGAAGTACTTCCTGAGGTCTATCGTCCAAAGGATGTTGAGCAGGCCAAAGTCTCTGTTCCAGGAAAAGAAAAAATAGAAGTCGGATCTCACTCCCAGATTAAAGTAGAAGCTAATAAAGTAGAAGTACCTCCCCCAAAGGCTGAGATCATGGCGCATCGAGAACAAATCGATTCGGGAAAAGTAGCCGGGGAAAAAGCCCTTTCACCGGAACCCCCGAAAATTGAGAAAGAATTTGCTGTAAAGGAGGAACCTGTTGAAGTTTCGAAACTTCCTCAAGAAATCATCCTGAGAATTTCTGATCGGGAAAAGGTGATCTCCCAACTCCATGAAATGATCAAACAATTCGGAGGAGAAATTATTACTGCAGAGAGGAACATATTCCTTGCCTCCCTTCCTGTCAAGTCATTTTCAGAGTTTGAAAAAGAACTGGTTGGGCTGAGCACTTCCACCGCTACAGATAAGATGAGTGCTAAAAGACCTGTCGCAGGAAGTTTGAAAGCTGCTCCAGGAGGGAAGGGAAAAGAAGCCGAAGTAAAAAGTAAAGAACCAACGAGGCTTAAAGCTGAAGAAGAAGGCCGCATTACTATTCGCATCCTTCTGGTTGAAGAATAATCTTCATTAATAACCCGTCTCTTCAAAAGGGAAGACCGAAGGTAATGCCTCAGAAGGTGGGAAAAAATGATTCAAATTGGGAGGGTGGGCAGGGATATTGGAGAAGTTTTACAGCGGTACATTTTCGCGCTAACTACTTACGATGAAAAAATTCAATAATCGTTATTACCTGGGGAGTCTTGTTACCTCTACCTTCTAAATGACCACAATTGTAAAACTTTGGAAATATTCCTGGCCGACCGACATTCCCATTTTTTCACACTTTCTGAGGCATTACGACCGAAGAATGGTCAGGTTTGACTTCTGGGGCCAAGTTTTGTATAAATAAACCCTGTCCAAAAGTATTTGAAATTCAATGCTCCTGTCATCCTGACCCTTGCCCTGAATCAAGTCATGTCATCCTGAATTTATTTCAGGATCAGGGTCTTACGATTTCAGGATCTCAACCTATGGACAAAACAATATTCAGGAGCTAAGTGCTTGTCTAAAATGATGAGGTTATCTCCAGCGTTTCAAGAAGGGAAAGCTGTCCTTCATGGAGAGAGGAGGAATTTCATGATCAGGCCATTGAGATTTATTGGAATGGGATTGATCATCCTATTCTTTACATTGGGTTTTCATCAGAAGGGATGGACTGAGGCGCAGTATACAGTCAAACCAGGTGATACGCTTTATGGGATTTCAAAATCTTTTAATGTCAGCATTGGAGCATTAATAAAAGCCAATACCTTAGAGGGAGATTCGCTTAAGCCGAAACAGGTTCTTATGATTCCGCCCCAGAGAGAAAACCCCATTAGAAATTCCAGTCCTTCGACCCAGAGGCTCTCGACGGGCGGGGCATTAAACACCTCAGAAATTATTGTAAAATCTAATCCCGCTAATAGCGGGGCTGCAGAACAGCAGGGCATTATTTCTAACGGGGTAAAGAAGGTAGGTGAGGTTACAAAAAAATCCTCTATCCGGGCTGGTAATAAAACCTCAACAGAAAAGGGTAATAAACTTTCTTGGGAGACAGATTCTTATGTTGTTCAGAAAGGAGACAGCCTTTACAGTCTTTCAAAGAAGGTAGGTCTCTCGATAGAGGAAATTAAAAAGATGAATGGTCTCCGGACGTCTCACTTAAAGAATGGTCAATTACTTCATATTCCAAAAGACCAGAGTCAATTGGATGAAGAAATCGAAGAGTTAGGGAATGGGGATGAAATTGCTGGAGTATCACAAGCAGTAAGTGAGAAAGAAGAACCCATTACCTCCACCCCCCTTGGAAAATGGAATAATCCAGAGGAGAGAAATCTTTTCGTTAGAGTGGTGAAAACCTTTTTAGGTGTTCCGTACAAATTAGGGGGATCCACATTAAAAGGAATAGATTGTTCTGCCTTTGTAAAGAAGATCTACGAAATTTTTAATATTCAACTTCCCAGGACTACCCGAGAACAATTCTCTATTGGAATAAAAGTTGAAAAGGACAAATTGGAGGAAGGGGATCTGGTCTTTTTTAAACGGCAGGGAAATAGTTCTCATGTAGGGATTTACATCGGTGGCAATCAATTTGTACACGCCTCTTCTCACAATAGAGAAGTGAAGATAGATTATTTGGATACCCCTTATTACAACAAACGGTTTCTCAAAGGGGTCCGGATAAAAGAATTGGAGAGGGAGAGTTAAATGAATGACAAATGTCAATGATCAAATCAAGGCTCAGTTTGAGGTTAAGGTTGAGATTTTAATGTAAGTTCTAAACCTAGGCCTAAACCTATGAATTGAGCTCTATGAAGGAGAGTGAGGAATGATCATCACCATCAATTCTAAAAATCCACAACTAAGATTGATTCGAAGGGTGATAGAGGTTCTTGAGGGAGGAGGGATGATCGGATATCCTACCGATACGATTTATGGACTGGGGTGTGATCTTTTCAACCCAGAGGCGATTCGAAAAATACATCGCCTGAAGAAATTAGAAGCGAAGAAGCCATTGAGTTTCATCTGTTCCGATTTGAAAGATATCAGTCGTTATGCCTATGTCTCTAATTATACTTATAAAATGATGAAACGTCTGCTTCCAGGTGCCTATACCTTTGTGCTGAAGGCGACGAAGCTGGTTCCAAAAATAGCTATGACCAAGCAGAATACAGTGGGGATAAGAATCCCAGACAACAAGATATGCTTAGCCCTGGTCAAGGAATTGGGACATCCGATTATCAGCACCAGCGTTTATAAACCCGATGAGGGGCTCTACAATGATCCTGCTGAGATTGAAGAGCGCTTTGGAAAACAGTTAGACCTTGTCATTGATGGAGGGGTGATCGTCGCCGAGCATTCCAGCATTATTGACCTCACCGATGATTCTCCCAAAGTAATTCGAAAAGGGAAAGGCGATGTAAGCCTTTTTCAATAACGGCCAGTGGTTTAAAAAAGGAGGAGAGGATGGGGCGAAAAAGTCTATCACCTACCCCAATGCTTTTTCCTACTCCGGTCGTTTTGGTGACCTGCGTGGATGAAGCAGGAAGGCCCAATATCATCACCCTCGCTTGGGTGGGAGTGGTCAATTCAGAGCCTCCCATGATTGGTATCTCTATTCGGCCAGAACGATATTCTTATGCTTGCGTGAGGCGATCCAAGGAGTTTGTTATTAATATTCCTTCAGAGGAGATGGTTAGAAAGGTGGATGCCTGTGGTGTGCTCTCAGGAAAGGAAGTAGATAAATTCGTTTCCATGGGATGGCAACAGGTGCCCTCTCAGAAGGTGAAGCCTCCCTTGATCGATGAATGTCCTGTCCAAATGGAATGTAAGGTTAAAGAAATAGTTTCCTTAGGAAGCCATGATCTCTTTCTGGGTGAAATCATTGCCCTCCATGTTAAAGAGGAGATTCAAAAGGAAAAAGGTCGAATCGATATCACCAAAGCCCTTCCATTCGTCTTCTGTCCAGGTGCCAACGAGTATTGGGCCCTCGGAAAACCCATCGGCCATTATGGTTTTACAAAAGGAAAACCCTGAAGAACATCCATGAAAATTGACTGCCATACTCATATCTTCCCAGAGGAGGTGAGAGAGGATCGAGAGGTCTTCTGTAGCCGGGATGAAGGATTCTCATCCATTTATAAAAATTCAAAGTCGAAGATGGTCGGAGCGGAAGATTTAATTGCAACGATGGACGAACACAGGATAGAACGCTCGGTCATTTGTGGTTTTTCTTGGAAACACCCTGATCTCTGCTCCCTTCATAACCGATACCTGTTAGAGTCTGCTTCACGGTATCCCAACCGATTGATTGTTTTTATTTCACTCCTATTTTCAAATCCAGATTGGTCAGGGAGAGAATTGGATCGGGCGATGAGAGGTGGGGCAAGAGGGGTAGGGGAGCTTGCTTTCTACTGTGATGAAATGACTTCTCAAGATATTTATACCATGAAACCAGTCCTCGCTCAAATGGAGAAGCAGGGGATTCCTCTTCTCCTCCATACCAATGAAACGATCGGTCATTCTTATCCTGGAAAGGGGAGGACACCTCTTGAACGCTTTTATGAACTGATCCTCTCTTTTCCAAACCTTCCCATCATCTTAGGACACTGGGGAGGAGGTCTTCCCTTTTATGAGTTGATGCCTGAGGTGGCGAAGGTCATGGCCAATGTCTATTACGATACGGCGGCCTCGCCTTTTCTCTATTCGAATAAAATTTACACTATCGTCAGCGAGATCGTGGGGGTTGAGAAGATCTTTTTTGGGACAGATTTTCCATTGATTTCGCCTCAACGGTATCTTAAAGAATTGGAGGTATCTGGCCTCTCAAGACAGGATCAGGGAAAGATCCTCGGCCTCAACTTTTCAAGACTGATTGAAAAAAGGTGACATCATCTCCCTCTTATTCCTCAGAAGCTGTGAAAAAATTGGTCTCTCTGTTCTTTAGGCCCAATAAGGGTGGGCTGCTTTCCAAACTTTAGAATTGCGAGCTCTTAATCAGGGCAATAGACTCTGCGATTAACTTTACATAATTCTTTCAGATTTACACTACCATTTCTCTTAATGAGGTATCGCTCTAAAGTTTTCCAAACAGCCCACCCTTATTGAGCCGGAATTTTTTTCTTTGTTCTTAATTTTTTTACACCTCCTCACCCCTTGAGGTGGAAGGTTAGGTGGGGCGGTGTTTCAGGAAGGTGGAAGTTCCTGTTGCGAGAATCGTTCCATCCTCTTTTGCTACATGAGCCTTTGCCCTGATCAATCTTTTATTGACTTCTGTAATCTCTCCGTAGACACTTAGTGGTTCGAGGATCGGGGCCGGCTTTTTAAACTTGATCTCTAAGGAAGCTGTAACTGCTTGATACCCTAATTCGTAAACCAATTTTGCCATTGCCTCATCTAATAAAGTACTGATCATTCCTCCATGGACAATGCCGTCCCAGCCTTGGAAAGTTGGGCTTGCGGTAAATATGGTTTTGAGTGTTTGCCTCTCCTTGTTAATCTTAAAACTCAATCGCAACCCATTCGGATTGTTCTCTCCACAAACAAAGCAGTTTCCATATGTTTCGAATTTCATCTCATGCTCCCGACCTCCTGGCCTGTCCCTCTATTATAAATGACTGCATAAGTCTTATCTAATTTGTCATTCCGGACTTGATCCGGAATTCAGTGTTTTTCAAGATTCCTGCCGGAGTTTACCCCGTACCTGATACGGGGCAGGAATGACGCCCTTGGCATGATTAATGTATATCAGGGTTGACTTGTTATTTTAATGTATCATATAGTTTTGATGAAAGGATTGTCAAATGAAGAAGATTGATGATCGCTATCTCCAGATAGCTATTGCCGCAGCTAAAGAGGCGGGACGGATTCAGATGATCCGTTTGGGTCATTCCCATCCAGTGGAGTACAAGGGAGAATTCAATCCAGTAACAGAAGTAGACCGGCTCTGTGAACAAGCCATCGTAGAAATGATTTTAAATGCTTTCCCGGACCACGATATTTTGACCGAGGAGACCCCGTTCAAGGAGAAAGGATCTTCATGGAAATGGATCATCGACCCCATTGATGGGACAACCAATTACTTTCATGGGTTTCCCTGTTTCTGTGTCTCCATCGGGCTTGAGCTAGAAGGCGAAATGAAGCTGGGTGTGATTTATGTCCCGACCCTTAATGAACTCTTTCATGCGGAAAAAGCCAAGGGTGCCTTTCTCAATGGTGAAAGGATCGGTGTCTCCAGAATTAATAGGTTAAACAGAGGTCTTCTTTGCACTGGTTTTCCTTATGATGTTCATGAGCATGCTGATTTCTATCTCCGTTATTTCCGTCAGTTTATCACAAAGAGTTTTGCCGTTCGGAGACCCGGCTCAGCGGCCATTGATCTTTCTTATTTAGCTGCTGGCCGTTTCGATGGATTCTGGGAATTTAAACTCCAGGCCTGGGATGTTGCGGCAGCAAGCTTAATGATTACTGAAGCAGGGGGAAAGGTGACCGACTTTCAAGGCAGACCTTTTAATATCTATTCCCAAGAAATTCTGGCTTCCAATGAGTTGATCCATGAAGAGATGCTTCAAGCCATCCGGGAGATTGATATAAGATAAGGAGATAGGGGGATAAGGAGATGGGGAGAAATTAACATAGATGGAAAATCAGATAGCCAATTTGATCAGAGACCAATGAAGAAACAGACAGATCTTTTTGAGAGGAAGGGGAAAGAATTATTTAAGAGGGAGGCTCCCCTCGCCGATCGGATGAGGCCTCGGACATTGGATGAATTTGTTGGCCAGAACCACCTTCTGGGCCAGGGAAAGGTTCTCCGCCAGGCTATTGAATCCGATCACCTTCCTTCAATGATTTTATGGGGACCTCCAGGGTCTGGTAAAACCACTTTAGCGATGATGATTACCTCCACCACAGGTGCTCAATTTTTCGCTTTCAGTGCTGTCCTCTCTGGGGTGAAAGAGATCAAAGAGGTCATTCAAGAGGCGAATGAAGAATGGAAATATGATAAGAGGCGGACGATTCTCTTCGTGGATGAAATCCATCGATTTAATAAGGCTCAGCAGGATGCTTTCCTTCCCCATGTGGAAAAAGGTACCATTATCCTCATCGGAGCGACTACAGAAAACCCATCCTTTGAAGTGATCTCCCCATTGCTCTCCCGTACAAAAGTCTTTACCCTCTATGCCTTAACAGAGAAAGAGATTGAGCTGATCCTGAAGCGAGGGCTGATGGACAAAGAGAGAGGATTGGGCCAATACTCCACGATAGTTGAGCCAGAAGTATTCGAAGGAATCTGTCGGATTGCCAATGGAGATGCAAGAATTGCGCTGAACACATTGGAGATGATCGTCCTCACAACCCCTCCGGACCCAAAGGGGACTCGCTATATCAAGCAAGAGGGTTTGGAGGAAGTTCTCCAGAAAAAGGCTTTTCTTTATGATAAATCAGGAGAGGAACATTACAATATCATCTCAGCCCTACATAAGAGCCTGAGAGGAAGTGATCCCGATGCAGCCCTTTACTGGCTTGGGAGGATGTTAGAGGCGGGTGAAGACCCTCTCTACATCGCTCGAAGGATGATCCGTTTTGCTTCCGAGGATGTGGGAATTGCAGATCCACAGGCTCTGCAGGTGGCAGTTGCAGCCATGAATGCCTTTCACTTCATTGGCCTGCCGGAAGGGGATCTGGCCCTTGCTCAGGCAGCGGTCTACTTGGCCACAGCACCAAAATCAAATGCTCTCTATATGGCATTTCAGGGAGTTAAGAGAGATATTCGGGAACTTGATAATATGCCTGTGCCCCTCCATATCCGGAATCCTGTTACCTCTTTGATGAAGGATCTGGGATATGGGAAAGATTATAAGTACCCCCACGATTATTCCGACCACTTCATTGAAGAAGAATATCTCCCTGAGAACCTCAAAGGGAGAACTTACTACCACCCGACTGAGCAGGGATTTGAGAGGGAGATTAAAAAAAGATTGGAAAACTGGAGGAGGAAGAAGAAAGAACACCAGGGGTCATAACAATACTTTTCCCCCTCCCCTTTTTCCCTTGGGGAGAAGGGAAGAGTGGGGGACCACAAAACCTACCCCTAAGTCATTGAGATCACAATTGATTTTTTGCTGAGAAATGAAATAGATTACAGCATATTTCGAGTGGCTTGGTGGGCTCTTCTAAGAGGCTCAGGGAAACGGAATCTTTGACAGCTTTCAAGGATGAGTTGAACGCTAGTCATCAGGTCAATTCGATGACCTGGGGAAACAAAAAGAGGTTTTACTTTATCCCTCGTTCTGAGGATAGCACCCACCTCCTTTCCTTCCTTTCGAATCCATTCAAAACTCCCTTTTGGAGATCCCGGAGAATTAAATTCATCTAACAAGGGTGTCTTAGCACAACCGATAGAGGGGAGATTGAACCATAAACCCATGTGTGAGGCCAGGCCAAATCCTCTTGGATGAGCAATACCCTGACCATCATAGATCATGACATCGGGTTTAGTTCTTAATTTCTGAAAAGTTTTAATCAGAATCGGGCCTTCCCGAAAACTAAAAAGGGTAGGGATATAGGGGAAAGAGACTTTACCATTAGCCGTAGCGATATCAAGAGTTTCCATATCTGGAAATGAAAGGACGACGATGGCCCCGAAGAGATAATCCCCTTTTTTTGAGTAGGCAACATCTCCACCTCCAATCGTTCTTACTTTTGAAATTGTTTTTTTCAGAACGATCCGATCTCCTAAGAATTCCTGAATCTGAATAGCTTCCTCAATACCGACGTTCCAGGAATGAAGAGGTTTCATCTTCAAAGCCCTTAGTTCGGAGTTATGAGTTAGTAGTTCGGAGTAAGTCAAAGGCTCCGAACTAAAAACTCCGAACTTCGAACTTATTGGGGTGATACCTGTTCGATTTGACCTTTATTGACTTTCAGAATATAAAGGGTTCGAATCGCTTTGCCGTCTTCGCCAAATCCTTTTAAACCGGAGACTCCCTGAAAATTTTGGACCTGCCGCATTTCTTCTTTCATCTGAAGAGGGGAGGGAATCAATTTGGATTGAAGGATGTCCCTTAAAAATTTTGCCCCATCGTAACCAAGGGTTTCGAGAATTTCAGGGTCTCGTTGGTAAGCTTTTCGAAATTCCTGAACAAAATGCGCAACCAAAGGGGAAGAATCTCGTTTGTGATATGCATCGACAAAGATGGATCCCTCGGCACCATTCCCACCAATGGAAATTAAACCAGGACCATTCCACGCACTCGTTCCTAAAAAGGTCAATCCCTTTATATCATAGTAAGCCAATTGGGAGAGGATGGTGCCTACACGATCATGAACATCAGGGATGAAAAGACCATCTACAGAAATGGCCGCTTTGAATTCATCATCCTTTTTTTTCTTGAAGTCGTAATTCTGGATGATCTCAACCTTAAAAAATCCCTTGATCTCCTGACTGAAATCTGTTTGATCTTCTTGATAAACGACAACCCCTGAAATCTTTCCACCCTTCCGAGACACCTCCTGAGTAAAAAGGTTCTTGAAATGAAGTCCGTATGGGGAGTTGGGACAGAAGACAGCGAAGGTACGAAGTCCCAATTCTTTGATGGCAAAATCAACAAGGGTTTGGACCTGCTGAGAAGGGGGGAGTGAATTCTGAAAGAGGAAATCAACATGAGCAGAGGAGAAGTCCTTTTGGGAGAAGGTGAGAAGAGGGACTTTCATCTGTTGGGCCTTCTTAGCGGCTCTCTCAGCCGTGTTGCTAAGCAGAGGGCCGAGAATGGCGATCACCTTTTCTTTGGTTGCTAACTCCTCAACAGCTTTTTCTGCTTCCCAAGGACTTCCCTTTGAATCTCGGATGTCTAATGAAATCAATGGAATTTTCCCTGGGGATTCATTTTCCTTGATAGCCAATCGGATCCCCTGCAGTACCCTTTCTCCAAAAGGTTGACTTTCTCCGCTCAGAGGAAGAATTACACCCACTGTGTATTTAGATTTGGGAGGAGGTGGAATAGATTCTGAAAGTTCTTTTACCAAAGGTCCATAATCCACACCACGATACTCTATTTCCAATTCCATCAGGGTCTTTCTTACGAGAGCATCATTTCCTTTACGCTTGGCTAACTGGGCCAATTTCAATTTTGCATAACCCCCTGCAAAAGCTCCCCGGTAAAGAGATTCAATCTGGTTTAATTCCTCTTCAGAATCATAGGCATCAATGATGGACCGCACTTTTTTCTTCAGATCATCGGTGGATTGTCCTGGTACAAGGATTCCCTTTCCATACCAATGGAGGGCATTGAGGCGATCTTTCAATTCAAAGTAGTTGTCTCCTAAAAGGGTAAAGACTTGGACCATCCTAAAAGGAGCAAGGAAGGTGGATAGAAGTTCATTTAGAATACGAATAGTATCCTTTGGCCTTTTGAGTTGAGTATAACAGATTCCCATCCTAAATTTAGCTTCGTTCAGAAGAGGACTTTTAGGGAAATCTGTGATTAACCTTTTGAAGCGCCAGAGGGCCTTTTCAGTATCACCTTTTGACAGAAGGATCTCACCTTCCCGAAAGAGAGAGGCGTCATCGGGTTCTAAGAAAGATTGGGCCAAGACAGGGTTTTGGATGGAAAGCAAGAGGAGGATGAAGAGGATGAGGATCGATCCTCTAACTCTTTTGTTTCTCATTTGGGGTGACATAGTAAATCTCAGGAAGATGGCGATAGCTTTCGTTGAAGTCAATCCCGTAACCTACGACAAAGACATCATCGATCTCCTTTCCAAGGTAGTCTGCTTCAATCTCTACCTCTCTCCGTGCTTTTTTGTCCAAAAGGGCACAGATCTTTACAGAATGGGGGTTTGAAAGTGCCAATCGATCTTTCAGGAATTGGAGTGTACGACCACTATCGATGATATCTTCAATAATGAGGACATCTTTTCCCTCAATAGGGGTTTCAATGTCCTTCGTGATCTCAACCAGACCAGAAGTTTTCATACCGGCCCCATAACTGGCCAACCTAACAAAATCAACCTTTACAGAAACTTTGAGATGGCGGATCAAGTCGGAGAGAAACATAAAGGCCCCTTTCAAAATGCAGACCAATACCAATTCCTTTCCATTATAATCCTTTGAGATTTGTTCTGCTAAATCTTGAATGATAGAAGCAATCTGTTTGTAAGAGAGTAATAGGTTAAGATGATATCTTTCCATACATTTCACCTCTGTTAAAAAACCACGCCCTCCCACCTTTCTAAGGGGGTTACAGGGAGTGTTCTAAGACTACAACCTCCATCTGCTGAGGAAGGTTTTTCTTGTCAAAATTTATTTCGCTGGTCTTGGGTCGCTTCGTGTTCACTTTTCCTTTCAGAAAGTCCTCCACCGGAGCAATGGGAAATCCGCATTTGGCTGTCTTGAAATGCATAGGGATGAGGATTTTTGGTTTTATCTGGTCGGCTACTTGGGTAGCTTCTTTTGGGTCAATCGTGAAAAAACCGCCAACGGGGATTAGAAGAATGTCCACTGGACCGATCTCGGCCAGTTCTTTATCGCTGAGGAGATGGCCAAGGTCACCGAGATGACAGAGTTGAATATTATCGATTTCGAGGGTGAAGACGGTGTTAGTCCCTCTTTCGCTCCCCTTAGAAAGGTCATGATAGGTTGGGATGCCTTTGATTGAAATTCCTTTAATTGTTTTAGAACCGCTTCCTTTTACGATCTGCGGAGTCCCTGGGAGATCCTTGGTATAATTATGATCTCCATGATCATGACTGGTTATTACAATATCCGCCTGGTCTTTAATTTTTCCATAAGAAAGTTGGCCGCCAAAAGCTCCTGGTTCATAAGGGTCCATAATAATTTTAATGCCTTCATCGGATGTGATTAAAAATGCTGAATGTCCATACCATTTGATCTTCATTTAAAACCTCCTATGGCATTAAGTTGTTTTTAGTATAGCGAGGTAATCAAAAAAGTCAACTCACAATTCATAACTCACAACTCTTAACTTTTTCTTTTTAACTTTTTTTGGACTGCCATCTTCTTCCCTTTCAGAGTCCCCTTTTTATCTCTTCGATCATCAATCTTTAAAGTGGTCAAAACTCGCAGAGCCCCCTTTCCAAAGGGGATTTGGTGCATTTTAAAGGCGATCTTGAATAAGTCTTTAAGATCTCCCTCGATGTTTGTCCCCATTGATGAAAGTTCGTAACGAACTTTTTTTCCCTTTAAAATGCGGAGGCAATCCGCCACATAAGCACTGAGGCTTGTATCGCCAGTACCAATGGGTACAACACTGATTTCTAAAATGGCCATGAATTTCCTCCTTCAAAAGAATTGGTTAACAATTATATAAAAAATTACCATCAACTCAATGAGTTGTCAACGGTATTGAAGCGTGGTATTGAAGCATGGGTATTGAGGAATGACAACAAAAATATTTTGTTCTGATGAAGAATGTTATATAATTGTTTTAATTTAACTATGAGCCAGCCGCAAGAGATATCAGGAATGATTGCTTTCTCCGCAGGACTTCTCTCCTTCGCTTCGCCCTGCGTGCTCCCCCTTGTTCCCTCTTACATCACTTATATCACAGGAGTTTCATTCAAAGAACTCGTTGATGTTGAAGTTAGGTCTAAATTGAGGTGGGCCACTATTTTTCATTCCCTGTTCTTCATCATCGGATTTTCATTGGTTTTTATCCTGATGGGTGCCTCTGCCACTTATCTCGGACAGTTATTGGCTCAATACCAGTACTGGATTATGAAAGGAGGAGGAGTGATTATCATCCTCCTGGGTATCCACTTTACTGGAATTATTAATATTCCTTTTTTGCAAATGGAAAAACGATTTGAGATGAGGAAGAAACCCTTAGGTTATGCAGGTTCATTCCTTGTAGGAATAGCTTTTGCAGCGGGGTGGACCCCTTGTATTGGCCCGATTCTCTCCACCATTCTTATCTATGCGAGCACATCGAAGAGTTTTACGACCGGAATCCTGCTTTTAACTTACTATTCGATAGGCTTGGGAATTCCCTTTTTTCTTTCTTCCCTGGCCTTTAATTCATTCCTCTCTGCCTTTGACAAAATAAAACGATATATGAGAGTGATTAACATCGTGAGCGGTCTTTTTCTGATCGGAATTGGGATCCTTTTCCTGACCGATACGTTTAAAGAGATCAATTCCTACCTGAATGCCATAAGTCCCTAACCCTGGAATTCCAATTTCAAATTTCAAATTTTGTAATTGTTTAGCCATGTTAAAATCCCTCCCAACCTCCCTTTGTCAAGGGGAGGAGTCCCGCGTTTCGCGGGATTCCCCCTTTGGAAAAGGGAAGCTGTGAAAAAATTCAAGACTTAAAGCCAAGATGGGGGGGTATTGGAAAAAATGTAGAGCGGTTACCTTTTCCAGTTTTATTCACAAGATGCAAAGACTGTGTAAAATAAATAACTTAG
>Ga0256868_10000694_pt1 | contig 19239 bp, 20 predicted proteins | sample RVTome_13_FD_187341 | JGI IMG/M metagenome (GOLD analysis project Ga0256868, IMG submission 187341) | Soil microbial communities from uranium-contaminated site in the Upper Colorado River Basin, Wyoming, United States - RVT92D227 HiSeq ...
GTGCCGCTCCAGCTGGAGGACCTCGACCCCAGCGAGGAGCTGCGGCGTGGCATAGCGCTTCTTCTCGGGCGTCAAACCGTCGAGCAGATCGTTCGGCGTCAGCTCCATGGCCACTCCGTCGCTGTCCAAAGGCTAGCACAGACGCTTGCACACAGTTAAGAGTCGAGAGTTGAGAGCTGAAGGTTGAACGAGGCAGTCTGGACCTGCCCTGGCATCCAACTGTTGCCTCCTCCCTCGTCTCGTTTCCCCTTAGCTCTTCACTTTTTTGCGACGGCGTCGAGGGCAGCGCGGACGGCGAGCGTCTGGACGACCAGGGTGCGGAACTCGTCCGGTGAGAGCTGCGTCGGGGCGTCCGAAAGGGCCTTGGGTGGGTCGTCGTGGACCTCGGCGAACAGCGCGTCCACACCCGCAGCCACCGCACCCCGCGCGAGTTCCAGGTGGAACCCCTTAGCGCCGCCGGTGGCGGAGCCGGGCCCGCCCGGAAGCTGCAGGGAGTGGGTGACGTCGAACACCACGGGCGCGAAACGACGCATGATCGCGAACGAACGCAGGTCCACGACGAGGTTGTTGTAACCGAACGAGCTGCCCCGCTCGGTGAGCGTCACGGCGCGATTGCCGGTCGAGCGCACCTTCTCGACCACGTTGCCCATGTCCTGGGGGGCCATGAACTGCCCCTTCTTGATGTTGACCGGCTTGCCGGTGCGCCCGCACGCCAGCAAGAGGTCGGTCTGCCGGCACAGAAAAGCCGGCACCTGCAGGACGTCCACCACTTCGGACGCCGCCTCGGCCTGGGCTGGCTCGTGAACGTCGGTGATCACCGGCAGCCCGGTCACGCGCTTGACCTCGGCGAGGGCGGCCAGGCCCTCCGTGAGGCCGGGTCCGCGGTAGCTCGCAAGCGACGAGCGGTTGGCCTTGTCGAACGAGGCTTTGAACAGCAGTGGGACGCCGAGCTCGGCCTTGATGGCTTTGAGCAGCGTGGCCATTCGCAGCGCGTGCTCGGCCGACTCGATCACGCACGGCCCCGCGATGAAGACCAAACGGTGCCCCGGGCCGACGGTAACGCCCGGCGCCAGTGCGACGGGAGCGGGTCGCTCACTCATCGACGTGCACCTCGGACCGCTCGGCAGCCGCGGCTTTCTCCTCGGTCGACACTCTGGCCTGGTGCTCGAGGGAGGCCTTAATGAAGGCGACGAAAAGGGGGTGGGGCGCGAACGGCTTGGACTTCAGCTCGGGGTGGAACTGGCAGGCCACGAACCAGGGATGATCGGGGACCTCGATCATCTCCACGAATATCCGGTCGGGCGAACGACCCGTCACCGCCAGGCCGTGCTGCTCGAGAAGCGGTACGTAGTCGGGGTTGACCTCGTACCGGTGGCGGTGGCGGTCCCAGACCGTGTCGGCCCGGTATGCCTCCCACGCCCGCGACCCCGGCTTGAGCTGGCAGGGGTACTTGCCGAGGCGCATGGTGCCTCCCATCGCGTCGACGCCCACCAGTTCGCGCATCTTGTAAATCACCTTGTAGGGCGGGTCCTGGGCGAACTCCGAGGAGTTCGCCTTCTCGAGGTTGCAAACGTTGCGGGCGAACTCGATGACCGCGGTCTGGAGACCCAGGCAGATGCCGAGGTAGGGGATCTTGTGCCCGCGGGCAAACTCGATCGCTCGAATCATCCCCTCGATGCCACGCTTGCCGAAGCCGCCCGGCACGAGTATGCCGTCCACCTGGAACAGCTCCTCGATGTATGCCTCCTCCTCGAGCTTTTCGGAGTCAATGAACACGAGGTCGACCTTCGCGTCGTTGGCGATGCCGCCGTGCAGGAGCGCCTCGTTCAGAGACTTGTAGCTGTCGACGAGGTTGACGTACTTGCCGACGATGCCGATGCGGACGCGCCTCCCGGGGTTGCGGAGCCTGTCAACGACGGTCTGCCACTTCGCGAGATCCCGCTGCCCTCCCGGGAGGTTCAGGAGCTCGAGCAGGATCGCATCCAGGCCCTCGGCCGCGAGGCGCAGGGGGACTTCGTAAATAGTGTCCACGGTGCGGGCAGGGATCACCGCGCGCTCCTCGACGTTGCAGAACAGCGCGATCTTGCGGCGCATCTCCACGGGGAGGTGCCGGTCCACGCGGCACACAAGGATGTCGGGCTGGATTCCGATGGAGAGCAACTCCTTGACCGAGTGCTGCGTGGGCTTGGTCTTGAGCTCGTCGGTGGCGTTGAGGTAGGGCACCAGCGTCACGTGCACGTTGATGGCGTTGCCGCGCCCCGCATCCTGCCGGAACTGGCGGAGCGCCTCGAGGAACGGTAGCGACTCAATGTCGCCCACAGTGCCGCCGATCTCCACGATGACCACCTCGCAGTCGTCGGCGACGTCGCGGATGGCGGCCTTGATTTCGTCCGTGATGTGGGGGATGACCTGCACCGTGGAGCCGAGGAAGTCGCCGCGGCGCTCCTTCTCGATCACCGACTGGTAGACCCGGCCGGTGGTGAGGTTGTTCTTGCGCGAGGTCACCACGTTTGTGAAACGCTCATAGTGCCCGAGGTCCAGGTCGGTCTCGGCACCATCGTCGGTGACGTAGACCTCGCCGTGCTGGAACGGCGACATGGTTCCCGGGTCCACGTTGATGTACGGGTCGCACTTCATCAGCGTGACCTTGAGACCGTGCGCCTCGAACAGGGCCCCGATCGACGCGGCCGTGATCCCTTTGCCCAGGGAAGAGACCACGCCGCCGGTCACGAAGACATACTTTGTCGCCATCAACAACCACCTTTCACGTAAGGGAAGAGCGCAGACGGTAGAGGGGAGAGTGAGCGACACGCCATTGCTTGGGTTGTCCTCACGGCTTTTCCCTCTCTCCTCTCCACTCTTCCCTCTTTGCTGTCGTGTCGCGCAGCAGCGCCACCAGGGCGGCCTCCGCGGGCGCGATGTCCTCGGGCGTGTCCACGGCAATGGAATCGGCAGCAGCGGGCAACACCTGTAGTGCCAGCCCGTGGGCGAGCGCGCGCAGCTGCTCAAGACCTTCCGTGCGCTCTAGCTCCGTCTCCGGCCAGGACGCAAAGGCAAGCAGTGCCTCCCTCTGGAAGCCGTACAGTCCGACGTGGCGCAGGACGATGTCCACGCCAGGGTAGCGGGGGTAGGGGATTGCGGCGCGCGAGAAGTAGAGCGCCCGTCCACTGAGGTCACATACGACCTTCACCACGTTCGGGTTGTCCAGATCATTGGGCGTGCCCGACAGCGCCAGGGTCGCCATCGGCACCTCGGGGTGGGTGCGCAGAAAGCCGGCGAGCAGCTTGAGGTTTTCTGGCGGCTGCGCCGGCTCGTCGCCCTGCACGTTCAGCACCACGTCGGCGGGGAGGTCCCGCACCGCCTCCGCGACGCGGTCGCTGCCGCTGCGGCAGGGACCGGTGAGGACCGACCTGGCGCCGGCTAGAGCCGCGGCACGGGCGATGCGCTCGTCGTCCGTCGCGACGATCACCTCGTCGAAGCACCCGGCCTCTCTCGCCCTCTCCACGACGTGCACCACCATGGGCTTGCCTGCCAGGAGGGCGAGGGGTTTGCCGGGGAAACGGGTGGAGGAATAGCGCGCCGGGATCACGGCAAGGACGCGGTTCCTTTCCATCCTGTAGCGGCACTTTACGCGAGCAGCGGATGGGTGTCAAACACCGCTCCAGCTGCGTTGCTACACTGACCTCGTGCAGGACGGACCTCGCCGACAGCGACTCGCGCTGCTCGCCCTCGGGGGCGGGGTCATGCTCGCGACTCTTGCGGTGCATGGCTTCTGGAAGAGAGAGCTGTCCCACCTCACGGGGCCGGCCGAGTGGATTTGGGTCACCGACGTCCTGGACCCGATCCACGCCCAGAGCGCGCTGTTCGTGGCGTCGCTTCACCTCGAAGCGCCCCCGCCGGCGGCCCTTCTCAAGGTCTGCGGCGACCGCGAGTACGTGGCTTACGTTAACGGTACCCCGGCGGCCTGCGGCTGGAGCCGGCCGGGGTTTCGCCTCGACCTTTTCGACATTGCTCACCTCCTCAAGCAGGGCGACAACGTGATCGCGGTCGAGGTGCGCTCACCGACACCTGTCGGGGCCCTGCTTCTGGCCCTCGACGTTGACGGCGTGGGGCGCAACGTGCTTGTGAGCGGGCGCTCGTTCGTGGCCCGCTCGCGTTTCGCACTGTCCGCCAGCGACTCCAGCGACGGGCCGGTGCCGGTCAGCTGGGGGATGCCGCCTCGGTTCCCGTGGGGCTACCCCCATCCGCTGCCGCACCCGCGTACCCTGGACGAAACGGTGGTCGAGGATCCCGTGCGTGTCGGCGGGCCCGACGCCCGCTCGCTTCCGGGCGGAGGCTGGGAGTTCGTTCTGGCCCGACCGGTCCACGGGTACGTGTGGCTGGAGTTCGGCGGGGACGGAATGGCCTTCGTCGCCGCCGCAGGCGCAGGCGACACAGGCGATGCAGAGGTCTGGCGCAGCGAGGCGTCTCCGGTCGTTCGGGTGAAGGGCCAGCGCTGGTGGCTCGACCCGCAGCCGAAGCAGGTTTCCAGGGTCTACGTGTTCGGGCAGAAGACGCCCGTCGCAATGGAGGTCTGGCCGGTGGCCGAGCAGTTCAGCTCAGCTGCTCCAGGAGTTGTGCCAGGGAGCTTCGGGCCCGTGCCACGTACTCGTTGGACGATTCGAACCCACCCAGAATGAGGACGCGCCGGAAGCAGTTGAGGGCTGCCTGATTGTCCCGGAAATGGTGCCAGGCGAGATGCGCCTTGAGAAGCCAGGTTTGGAGGTCGCGGGGGTCCTCTACGAGCAACTTGTCGCAGAAATGGTCCGCGAACCGCCAGCGACCCTCTCCCAGGGCCCGCACGATCTGGGAGCGGAATGCGGAAACCAACGCATTGTGCTCCTGCGCTTGGTTTTCCCGCCCAACCACCTGACGCAAGATCGCGGCCACCATGTTCGATCACCACTCTAACACCCGGAGTGTCAACTGGCAAGGGGGTGAGGGGGATGAGGGACCCGGACGTTACCAGCCGGATCAAGGGTGCGGCCCGGCTCGCTGCCCGTCCTGAGTCGTTCCCACCGGATTCCGGCCCGGGTGTGGCCCTCGGTTTGAGGCCTGGCGCCGAACGGAGAGGCTGCTCGGGGCCGGTCAAGAGTGAAATCAGGTCGCAGCCGAGCGCCGGCTCAGTAGTCGCGGTCGATGACGAAACGTGGCGCGACTGCGAGGGCATCGAGCTCAGGACCGTGAGGCAGGTCGGCGAGCGCCGCCACGGCGAGGCGCGCGAACTCGTTCGCAGCCTCCCGCGATTCGTCCACCGCACCGTGGCGCTCGAGGAGGTCGCGCAGCTGCTCGGGTGACGTGCCACGGAGCTCTCCGCTCGCCAGCGTCTCCTCGACATTCCTCCGCTCTGTGGCGTTGAGGTGCGGCAGGAGCAAGATGAAGGGAAGCGTCAGCTTGCCCTCGCGAAGGTCGGAGAAGACAGGCTTGCCGAGGCTCTGCTGGGAGCCGGTGATGTCCAGGATGTCGTCGACGATCTGGAAACACATGCCGATGTTTCTCCCATACTCCTCGAGCGCGGGACGATAGCGGTCGTACTCGGGGGAGAAGTGGGTCGGCAGCGAGCACGCCACCGAGAAAAGCTCGGCGGTCTTCCGTCGGGTGATCTCGAAGTACTGCTCGCGCGTCACCCGGCTCTCGCCCTGCAGCGCGAGTCCGAGGATCTCACCCTCGGTCATCTGGGAGGTGGCGCGGGAGAGCGCCTGCATCGCCGGAACCTCGGCCACCTCGAGGGCCAGCTCGATGGCGCGAATGTACAGCCAGTCACCCAGGAGCACCGTGAGCTGGTTCCCCCATCGGTGGTTGGCCGTGACGCGCCCCCGCCTGACGGTGGCGCGGTCGATGATGTCGTCGTGCACGAGAGTCGCGGTGTGAATCATCTCGACGATCGCGCCGTATCGAACGTCGTGCTCGCCCCGGTAGCCCAGCAGCCTCGAGACCACCAGGAGGATGGCGGGGCGCAGGCGCTTGCCGCCGGCCTCCAAAACATAGCTGCCGGCCTCGCGCACGGGCATGGGACCTTCGGCCAGCTGCCTGGCGATAAAACGCTCCACCAGCTCGAGACGCGGGCGAATGGCCTCGAAGCTCGCACCGAGGGATGCGACCTGCGGCCCAGGGATTGGTTCGAACGCTCTCAGGGTTCCTGCCCCCAGTCGCTCCGGGCGACGGTGCTCATCCTAACCGTAACGGCGCTGGCTGTCATTACTGGTCGGGCGAGCATGGGGGTGAGCCCGGGAGAGCGGGCCGGAAGAACGCCCCCGGGGGCTCCGGGGCAGGCTTCCATCGGCTGAAGCTGAACCGGTTGCTGTTGCCGGTGGTGTCGCGAACCGTCACCACCGCCGGCATGCCCTTGGCGTCGAGGTTCACGGTGATCTCCGCAAGCTCCGGGTTCGGTTCGCGGGGGAGCAGACGCAGCGTCGCCCCGCGCGACTCCACCGTGAAGACGCGCCTGGCAGCCGGCGGGTCCAGGAGCGCGGCGAGCGGCAGGCGGCCCCAGGCCCCGACGTCCAGGCGAACCGCATCGCAGGAGCCGGCAGCCGGGTCCACGAGCCTCCCGACGCTGCCGTCGGCGGCGAAAACACGGGGGCTCCCGGAGGTGTAGTCGAAGCGCAGCAGCGCCGGAGGGACCAGGGTGAGCCTGCCACCATCGGTGGTGCCCTCCACGAAGCCTTCTGGCGTGTAAACCTGCACGAACTCCGCTTGCCACGCTGCGGCCGAGCCGAGCGCCGCGGCGAGCCGGTCGAGCCCGTCCTGCTCCGGCGCTGCGGCAAGGGTCACGATCAGGAGAAGGGCCGTCATGGAGACCTCAGTGCCGGAAGTGCCGGCGACCTGTGAACACCATCGCGAGTCCCAGGCGGTTCGCGGCGGCGATCACGTCGGCGTCGTGCACCGAGCCGCCCGGCTGCGCGAGTGCGCTCACGCCCGCGGCTGCGAGCACTTCGACGCCATCGGGAAAAGGGAAGAAGGCGTCGCTGCCCGCCGCGGTGCCCGAAAGCGAGAGGCCGGCTGCTCTGGCTTTTTCCACCGCGATGCGGCACGAATCCACGCGGCTGGGCTGGCCGGCCCCGATCCCAATGGTCGCGGCAGCACTCGCCACGACCACGGCGTTGGACGGGGCGTGCTTGGCCACCCGCCACGCGAGCCCCATCGCGGAAGACTCTTCGCTGGTCGGTGCCCGCTCGGTGACCACGCGCCACTCCTCGTCCCACCCCTCGTCCGGGGTCTGCACGAGGAGCCCACCGTCCACGACGCGCAGGCGCGGCTGTCCTCCTGCCGGAGGCGGCGCCACGAGCACCCGCAGGTTCTTCTTCGCCGCGAAGACCTTGCGTGCCGAATCGTCGATCTCGGGAGCCACGACCACCTCGGCGAACAGCTCGGCGATCCGGGTCGCGGCCTCCCCGTCCAACGGGAGCGAGGACGCGATCACGCCGCCGAACGCCGACACGGGGTCGCACGCCAACGCGCGCACGTAGGCGGTGGCGGCCTTCTCCCCGAGGCCGGCGCCACACGGCCCGCCGTGCTTGACGATGGCGACACCGGGCGACGGCAGGTCGTGCACCAGACGCCACGCGGCGTCCGCGTCCATGAGGTTGTTGAACGAGAGCTCCTTGCCCTGGAGCTGCCGGAAGCCCGCAAGGCCCCGCGGCTCGCGGGGCCGGGCGAACACCGCGCGCTGATGGGGGTTCTCGCCGTACCGCAGCGAAACCTCCTCGGACTCCAGCCAGGGTGCGACGCTCTCGAGGAGCAGGCTCGGCTCGAGGCCCAGGTGGGGCGGCAGCATCCTGGCGATGGTGAGGTCGTAGGCGGCGGTGTGCCGGAAAGCCTTGACGGCGAGCCGGCGACGGAGCCCCTCGCCCGGTTCGCCCGCGCGCAGCGCGTCGAGCACCACGGCGTAGTCGTCGGGGTCGACGATGACCGTGACGTGGCGGTAGTTCTTGGCCGCCGCGCGCAAGAGCGAGGGACCGCCGATGTCGATGTTCTCAATCACCTCCTCCAGCGCAACGCCGGGCCTGACCGCAGTGGCCACGAACGGGTAGAGATTGACCGCGACCAGCGAGATCGGACCCAACCCCCACTCCTCGAGCACGGCCCGGTGCCCGGCGTCGTTGATGTCGGCGAGGATTGCGGCGAACACCCGCGAGTGCAACGTCTTGACCCGGCCCCCGAGCACCTCTGGCGTCCCCGTCAGTTCGCTCACCTCGAGCGTCGGGACGCCCGCGGCCCTCAGGGCCTGCGCGGTGCCGCCGGTGGATACGATCTCGAAGCCAAGCTGGACGAGGCCGCGGGCGAAGTCGTCGAGACCGCGCTTATCGGAGACGGAGACGAGTGAACGGGGCTTCACGGGGCTGCGGCGCTCCTTTCCAGATCAGGATCGTCTCCGGCTGCGCCGGGATGTCCGGCACCAGGCCACCGGCGTGCAGCCAGATCCACGACACCAGGTTTGCGAAGTCGGTGGCGGAGTGGTTGAGGAACAGCGAGGCGACCCCGAAGCTCGACGAGCGGTCGTCCAGCAGGCGCCAGAAAGGGGGCCCGCCGAGCCGATCGAGGTCCTCGCGGACGTACCCGGCGAGGTCCTGTGCGTGACTCCGACTCGACGCCAGCATGGTCGGTATGCCGCCGGCGGACCCCGAGAGCACGGGGCGGTTCAGGCCGTAGAAGACCAGTGGTATGCGCGGCGCCGCGGTGGGCACGTAGAGGGCAAACGCCTGCGCATGGCGATCGCTCGTGTGGGCGGTGAGGAACGGTGCGTTGAGGTCCGCGGTCAGGTGAGCGAGCGACCCCAACCCCGCCACGACTTCTGCAAACGGCGCGCGATCGCGGATCGCCGCCGCCAGGCGCTCGCATTGCGCCTGAATAGTCGCTTCAATGCCGGACCTGCCTCCGGACTGGTGAAGGGAACGCGGCCAGCGGGTCGTGGCCGCCGCCCCGGATGCAAAATCGTGCTCGTGGCGAACGACCTGGCGTGCAAGATCTGGGGGAAGCCACGGCAGGGCGCGCCGCCCCACCTCGCGGTCGAGTGCGGGGGGGTGTGCAAAACAGGTCGCGACGACCGCAGACAGGATCACGGACAGCACGTCAGGATTCTACGGTCCCTCACGGCCTTAATCCAGCGATGCTAGGCTGTCGCCCACCCGGAGGAGGGAATGGCAAGGATCCTGCTGACCAGGTCGTTCGGGCGGGGAGACGTCTCGGTGGTGGTCGGCGATCTCACGGAGGAGGGAACGGACGCGATCGTCAACGCCGCCAACAGCGCGCTGGCGCACGGAGGCGGGGTGGCGGGCGCAATCGTCCGGAAAGGCGGCGCGGAGATCCAGCGGGAGTCACTCGAGGTGGCCCCCGTTCCGGTCGGCAGCGCGGTGGTGACAGGGGCGGGCAGGCTCCCTTGTCGCTGGGTCATTCACGCGGTCGGCCCGGTCTGGGGGGAGGGGGACGAGGAGGCCAAGCTCCGGAGGGCGGTCGGAAGCGCGCTGGCCCGCGCTGAGGATCTGGGTCTCGCGTCTGTCGCCCTGCCGGCGATCTCGACCGGCATCTTCGCGTACCCCAAGGCAGAGGGGTGTCGCGTCATCGTGGAGGAGGTGGCGAGGCACCTTCTGGGACCGACCGGGTCGCTGGGCAGCGTAAGGCTTGTGAGCATCGACGAGGAGACGGCGTCCCACTTCATGGCTGCGCTCAACCAGTTGTGATACGATCCGTCGGGCGCCCGTTCGGGGCGCCATTTCGCGCGGGGGTTGTCATGGCAGATCTGGTATCGTTCTGGAGCGCCCCGAAGGAGCCGCTGGACTGTCTCTACCTCGTCACCGCGGAAGGCAAGCAGCCGCTGGAAGGATTGGTCCTGCCTGGGGGCAACCAGAAGACGATCGGCCGCGCCGTGACCGAACTTGGAGTGCGCGGCGTCGAGGGCGAGGTTCTGGTCACCGCGAGCCCGACCCCTGACTTTCGGCGAATCGCCTGCTTCGGCATTGGCAAGGGCGAGGATTTCACCGTCCACTCGCTGCGCAAGATGCTGCGCCGGGTCCTGGAGCAGGCAGGCCGCAACCGCGAGTACCAGATTGCGGTGGCATTGCCCGTTTCGGCACACGACCTCGCCCAGCACGACGCCCGCACCGTGGCGCTGGTCGAGCTTGCGCTGGCCGACTACCGATTCGATCGGTTTCGGTCCCGGCCGGACGAATCCACCAAGGTGGACGCAGTGCACGTGGTTCCGCTCAAGGGCGAGGACAAGGAAGAGCTCGACGAGAAGCTGAGGCACGCCCACCGGGTGGATTCGCTGATTCGCCTCGCCCGCGACTTCGGCAACCGGCCGGGCAACGACCTCACGCCCGAGGTGTTCGCGAACGAGGTCGCCACGATGTTCGCCCGCTCGCCCGTGCGGGTGACGGTCATGGGGCGCAAGGAGCTCGAGAAGGACGGGTTGCGGGGGATCCTCGCGGTCGGCCAGGGCTCGGTGCAGGAGCCGCGGATGGTGCGGCTGGAGTACCGGGCGAAGAAGCCGCGTGCTGCGATCGCCCTCATCGGAAAGGGCGTGACGTTCGACGCCGGCGGCATCTCGCTCAAACCCGCAGCGGACATGGCCGAGATGAAGCACGACATGGCAGGCGCGGCTGCCGTTGTCGCCGCGATGCGGGCGGTCGCCGAGGACGAGCCTCCGCTCAAGGTCGTGGGCCTCGTGCCGCTGGTGGAAAACCTCCCATCGGGTAGCGCCCTCAAACCGGGCGACATCCTGAAGATGGCCAACGGCACCACCGTGGAGGTCGACAACACCGATGCCGAAGGCCGGATCCTCCTCGCCGATGCGATGGCGTACGCGGGGCGATTCCACCCTGACGTCATGGTGGACCTCGCGACGCTGACCGCTGCCTGCAAGGTCGCTCTCGGCTCCGAGCTGGCGGGTCTGTTCGCCAACGACGACGAGCTGGCGCGACAGCTGGAGCGCCTCGGTCACCACACCGGCGACCGGGTCTGGCGCCTGCCGCTGTTGCCCGAGTACCGCGATCTGCTGCGGAGCGAGTGGGCCGACGTCAAGAACATCGGTGGGCGATGGGGCTCGCTGCCGGCATCGGCGTCGTTTCTTGCGCGATTCGTGCCGGAGAAAGTGCGGTGGGCACACCTCGACATCGCCGGGGTCGCCGACGTCTCCAAGAGCCACAATGGGCTTCCCCCGGGTGCGACCGGCTTCGGCGTCCGGCTGCTGCTGGCGCTTCTTGAGGAATTGGCTGCAAAGGCATGACGACCTACCTGGTCCGACCGGCCAAGCCGGCCGACCTCAAGGCGGTGCGCAAGCTCGCCCGCCGCGTCCGGCGCGAGTTGCACCTCGCGGTGCGCGCTCAGGAGCAGCCCGGGTCCGCCCAGGGTGCCGAGCTGATCTGGGTCGTGGAAGCCGGGCGAGCGGAGATCGTGGGCTGCTGCGGGGTGCGCGAAGGGGAGAGCGGAGCCTGGCAGCTCCACGCGCTCTACCTGGCACCCGAGTGGCGCGGCTTCGGGCTGGGGCGGTCGCTGGTCGAGCAGGCCGTCCGCGCGCTCCAGAAGGCCGGGGCGCTGCGTCTCGATTGCGTCGTTCCGGGCGAGACGCCGGAGGCGCTCTCGCTCCTGAGGCGCCTCGGCTTCGTCGAAGAGACGGCCGCCGGAAACAAAGCGTCGCGGCGCCTGACCAGGGCGCTCGGCCAGATCAGTTAGGGTGTTCTCGTGTGCATCCTCCTCGGCATCAGGCGCCCCGGCGGCAGCGGGGAGCTGTGGGTGGCGGCCAACCGCGACGAGGGTTTGGACCGTCCGTGGAGACCGCCGCAGCTGCTCGTCCCCGAGCCGCCCGTCTTCGGAGGGCGCGACCTGATCGGCGGGGGATCGTGGCTCGCGGTCAACCTGCACGCCGGGTTCGTGGTGGGGGTGACCAACGCGCGGCCCGGCGCGCCGCCGGCCCAGCGCTCACGGGGCCGCCTGGTCGTCGACCTGGCTGCCGAGCGCACGCTGGCGGATGCCGTGGCGCTGTTGTCGGAGCTGGAGTTCTCCCGGTACGGGGAGTTCAACTTGCTGCTCGCGGACGCCCGCGACTCGTGGCTCGCCACCAACGCTCCCACGGCCCGCATCGAGAGCGGGGAGAAAGACGTGGTGGCGGTCGGCAACGAGCCCCTGGCTGGACAGGGCGAGAGGGTCGCGGTTGCGGCCGAGCGCGCGCGGTTTCTGGCGGGGCTCCCGGAGGGAGAGCTCGAGCGCTCGCTGCAGGAGCTGCTGGCCGACCACGAAGGCGCCGACCCGCTCTGCCGCCACGGCGACGGCTACGGTACCGTCTGCTCGACAATCCTCACGCTGCGCGCCGGCACCGTCGCGCGATATCTCTTCGCCCCGGGGGCGCCGTGCACCACGCCTTTCGCGCCGGTGCGCGTGCCGGCAGCGCCGGTAAACTAGGCGCGCACGGCCCGGTTGTACGGTTCAACGGCTTCGGCGTTGTGCCCGAGGGGGTGAGGGTCGCGGCCCAGGCTTGGAGGCCGTCACCCCACCCCTCTCCCGCAGGGCGAGGGAGAGCAAAGGGGCTGCGCTCTATTCGTACCTCAGCGCCTCGATAGGGTCCAAACGGGCGGCCTTGGCGGCCGGGTACAGCCCGAAGAACACGCCGATTGCGCCGGCGAACATGAACGCAACCAGTACGACCTGCGGCTGGACCAGGGTCGGCCATCCGCCAAACCGCGCGATGAAGCGCGCCACGAAGATCCCAAGCGCGATACCGACCGCGCCGCCGAGGCCCGAGATCAGGGAGGACTCGATCAGGAACTGGGTGCGGATGTCGGAACGGCGGGCGCCCATCGCCCTTCGCACTCCGATCTCGCGCGTGCGCTCGGTGACCGACACGAGCATGATATTCATGATGCCGATCCCGCCGACGAGCAGTGACACCGATGCGATCGCACCTAGCAGCACGGTCAGGACGCCGCTCATCTGGGTCGCGGCGTCGGCGATGTCCTGCTGCGAACGGACCTCGAAGTCGTCATCCTGGTCGCGGCCGATGCGATGGCGCTGGCGCAGCAAGGCTCTGATCTCCTCGGTTGCACGGGGAATCGCCTGCGGCGACACCGCCGAGACGATGATGTTTCCGATGTAGGTGACGCCCATCAAACGCTTCTGGGCTGTGGTGTAAGGAACGCAGATGAGGTCGTCCTGGTCCTGCCCCATCCCGCTGCCACCCTTCTTGTCCAGGACCCCGAGGACGCGGAACGGGACCCCCTTCATCCGAATGATCTGCCCGACGGGGTTGGCGTCCCCGAAGAGGTTGTCCACGACGGTCTGGCCCAGCACGGCGACCTTGGTGGCCGCCTTGACGTCCTCCTCGGTGAAGAACGACCCCTTGGCGACCGCCCACGCGCGAATGGTTGGGTAGTTGGGACCCGTCCCCTGCACCGAAGTCGCCCAGTTCTGGTCGCCGTAGACGACCTGGGCGCCGGTCCGGACCCCGGGGTCCGCGACCGCGACCGACGGGCACTCGCGGGCGATGGCCGCGGCGTCGTCGGCGGTGAGGTTCTGCACCGACCCGGCACCTCCGTGGACCCCGCCCCGGGAGTGCGAACCGGAATGGATGAGGAGGAAGTTGGTGCCCAGCGCACCGATCTGGCTCTGGATTGCGGCGGAAGCGCCCTGACCGATTGCGACCATCGCGACCACGCAACCCACGCCGATGATCACGCCCAGCATCGTGAGGATCGTTCTCATCGGATTGCGCCTGAGCGCCATCAGCGCGACCCTGTAGATCTCGACGACGTTGAACATTCCTGCCCCCTAGCGCCGACCGCCGCGCGCCATGCCGGCGAGCCCGCCAATGTCCTGGCCTTGCGACGTCGCGAGACCGAGCACGATCCTCTCGCCTTCGGCGATCTCGCCCTTCCGGACCTCGACGAACTGACCGTCCGTAAGCCCCGGCAGGAAGTCCACCGCCTTGAGCGTCCCGCCTGCTTTGGCCGGCGGTAGGTAAACGCGAGCCATGCGGGCCTTCTCCGCCGACCTCTCACTACCCGGTCGCTGCCCGGAGGAGCGTACACCCCTGGGTCCACCCTGAGGCCGCTCCTGCTCACTGCTCATGCCCAGCAGCTCAGGACGGAAGCGCAGCGCCGAGGCCGGCACACGCAGCGCACCCTCCGCCCTGGCCACCTGGACTCGCACGTCGGCGGTCATGCCCGGCAGCAGTTTCAGGTCGCTGTTATCGACCTCCACGATTACGGGGTAGGTCACGACGTTGTTGGTGATTTGGGGCGCGAGGCGGATCTGCGAAACCTTGCCCATGAACTCGCGCTCCGGGTAAGCATCGACTGAGAAGCGGACCGTCTGCCCCTCCTGGACCTGGCCGATGTCGGCCTCGTCAACCTGGCAGGTGAGCTGCATCCGCGCGAGGTCCTCGGCGATCGTGAAAAGCGTGGGGGCCTGGAATGAGGCCGCAACCGTCTGCCCGACGTCGTAATCGCGCGAGACCACGACACCGTCGATGGGGGCGGTGATCACCGAGTAACGCAGGTTGGTTTCGGCCTTCGCGAGCGTCGCCTGCAACTGGCTCACCTGGGCCACCGCCTGGTCGTGGAGGGCCTGGGCAGACTGAAGCTCGTCCTCCGAGACCAGCTTGGCCTCGAAGAGCGCCCTTTGTCTCTTCCACTTGATCTCGGAGTCCAGGGCCGCAACCCGGGCGCGCTCGAGCTGCGCCTTCGTCTCGTTGACCGTGGCCTGGAAGGGCGTCGGGTCTAGGGTCGCCAGGAGTTGTCCCTTCTTCACCTGGTCGTTGAAGTCGGCGTGAAGAGTGGCGATGATCCCGGAAACCTGCGACCCGACCTTGACGGTTGTGACCGCGGTCAGCGTGCCGGTCGTGGCGACGCTCTGAATGACCGTGCCGCGGTCCACGAACGCGGTGAGGAAGCCCGACGTTTTCTTGTCACCCCTGCTGAGGAGGGCCCATGCGGCACCCGCAACAGCCACCACGCCGACGCCCGTGACGACGATCTTGGTCCTCTTGCCCACGAACTCCTCCTTCTTGATGCACCGGGGCGGCCTGCGGCCAGAAGCCACACCTCAGATGACGCTCAACTCGGCCTCAGGTTGACGACCCACACGAAGGTCACTGCGGGGTCGGGTAGCGGCCGCCGGCGGTAAGGATAGCTCGAATCCGCTCAACCAGCTTGAGGAAGCGCTCAGGTGTCGGCGGCGAGCCGAGGCTGTACGCAAGCACGGCGCGTTTGTGCTCGCCGTCCGACACCTCCAGCCGCACCGTGTAGGCAGCGTCGGCGCCCTGCGCCTGGTTGAGGGCTTCGGGGAGTTCGAGGAAGCCGCACCCGGCAAGCGCCTTTTGGACCTTCTCCACGCCTGATGCCCCGATGCTCCAGCGCTGCTCCGCTGGTTGCTGGCTCTCGAGCCGCCAGGTGTGGTGGATCACGTCGCCGTTCGCGGAGAGCTCGAATCGCTCCTCGCCCGGGTTTTCCCCGCCCTCAGTGACGAGGACGCTCAGCCCGAACTCGGCGGGCGAGGCCCCCCCGGCGAGTACCAGGAGGAGGATGAGTGTAAGCATGGAGGCTCGGCGGGAGCTTAGCACATCCCCGGCTGTGTAGAATTGCCGCGTGGCGCGTCCCGCATGGTGGGTTTGGCTGGGCTTGGGGATCATCGCCCTGAGCATGGTCCTTGCCGTGATCCAGGTGGAGGTCGCGGCACAGAACCTCACGCCGCTGTGCTGGACAGGTTTCATCCTCGTTGTGGATGGCGTGCTGGCCCGATCGGGAAGGTCCTGGCTCCGGAACTACCCGAGAGAGCTGCTTTTGATGGCGGCGATCTCGGTCCCTTCCTGGCTCCTCTTCGAGTTCTACGACCGTCCGCGTTTCTGGTCCTCCTCCGGACCCGAGCTCTGGTGGCGCTACCTCGGCCTGCCCCCGTGGCCCTGGCGCGGTTTCGGGTATGCGTGGTCTTTTGCGACCATCACGCCGGCAATCCTGCTGTTGGCCGAGCTGGTGGAGCCGGCCGCGGAGAGGCTTGCTGGCCGCGGGGCGGGCGGAAGGGTGCCCCGCGAGTTGGAGGTTGCCCTCGTCTGTCTCGGGGCAATCCTCGCTGGTGTCCCGCTGCTCTGGCCGTCGCCGTATTTCGCAGCCGACATCTGGCTGGCCTGGCCGCTCCTGCTGGACCCGATCAACCACCGGCTCGGCAGGCCCTCGGTGCTGGGGGATCTCGAGGCCGGCCGCCGCTCCCGCCCAGTGGCGCTCCTCGTCAGCGGGGTGGCTTGCGGCGTGCTCTGGGAGACCTGGAATTGGCTTGCGAGCGCCCGTTGGCGCTACACGGTGCCCTTCCTGGGCGACGTGAGGCTCTACGAGATGCCGGTCCTGGGCTTCCTGGGCTTCGCCCCGTTTGCCCTCGCCGCCTTTGCTCTCTACCAGTTCCTGCGCGGCCTACTTGGCCGCCCGGTGGAGGCCTAAGGCTTGGGCGTGGCGTGCAGCTGCAGGGCCGCAATGGCGAAGACCGCGAGCGCGATGGCCCCGCGCCAGAACGTCATACCCGGTTTGCCGATCACAAGGGCCCCCGTGAACGACGCGTAGATCCCCACCAGGAAGCACAGCGCGGCCACGACGATCAGCACGATGGCAGCTTGACGCATCGCACCCTCCCTTTGGTTTCGAAGCCTTCCGCGGAGTTTACCAGATCGTCGGCGCCGCCTGTGCGGGTCGCGGCGCCAAGCCGCGCCTCAGGCCGGCAGCTCCGAGAGCGCGAAGGAGAGCGTCCCCGGGTCCTCGATGGGAAGCCGGCACGCCCCGCCCTCGCACAGGTAGGCACGGGCCAGGCCGTCCTCGACGCTCTCGCGGCCCAAGAAGAGCGGAACTTCGCGGGTGACCGCCGCCGGAACCGGCACCGAGGGGGAGAGCGCAAGCGCGCAGCCGGCCGGCTTCTCCCTGAGGGCCACGGCGAGCAGGCGCCTGGTGGCCTCCCACAGCGGGTCGCCGACCACCACGAGGGTCCGGGGAGGTCTGCGCGTCTCCTCGGCCGCCTGCAGCAGCGTGGTGGTGGTGGCGGGGATGCGCGAGACCACCGCCGCCTCCGCACGGAGCGCCCGCTCGGCGGCCTCGCGCACCTTCTCGTCCTCGGTCAGGGCCGAGAGCCGCAGCAGCGTCGCGACCAGCATCCCGGCGGCGGACGGTGTCGCGCCGTCCGTGGGGTTGCGCGGTCGCATGATCAACCTTGGACCGTCATCGGGGGTGTCGTAGAGCGTGCCCGCGGCGCCCTGGTAGTGCTGCAACCTTCGCGAGATGAGCTCCTTTGCCGAGGCCAGCCACCGGACGTCACCCTCAGCCTCGTAGAGTTGCACCAGGCCTGCACACACCCACGCGACGTCCTCAAGCGTTTCCGTCCCGGACGCCGCGCCGTCCCGCCAGGAGCGGACCAGGCGCCCATCGAGCTGGATGTGGTCGAGCAGGAACGTCGCGGCCCGCCGCGCCGCCTCCACGTAGCGCGGCTCCGGCAGCGCCGCGCCCAGCCAGGCGAGCGACCACACCGCCATGCCGTTCCAGCCGGCAAGTCGCTTGTCGTCGGTCGCGGGGGGGACCCTCCGCGCGCGGGCCGCCAGCAGCTCCTCGCGCGCCCTTGCCAGCATCTCGACCGCGGCCTCCGGCAGAATCGTGAGCTCGACAGCAACCTCGCTTAGCGAGCGAGCCGGGCGGAGGACGCTGGCCTCGCCCTCGACGTTCCCATTCGAACCCAGCGCGAGAAACGCAATCACGAGTTCGGCCGACTCCGGAGGAAGGGTCTGGCGGACCTGGTCGCGGGTCCAGGTGAAGTACCTGCCCTCGTACCCTTCGCTGTCGGCATCGGTGGACGAGAAGAAGGCGCCCTCGGTCCCGCGCATCTCGCGCAGCAGGTAGTCGGCCGTCGCCCGCGCGACCTCGACCCACTCGCCCCTGCCGAAGGCCAGGCCCGCCTGACCGTAGACGCGGGCGAGGAGGGCGTTGTCGTAGAGCATCTTCTCGAAATGCGGAACCAGCCAATCCCTGTCCACCGAGTAGCGGTGGAACCCCCCACCGAGCCAGTCGTACATTCCGCCTGCGGCCATCCCGTCGAGGGTCCTCGCCAGCATCGAGCGCGCCTTGTCGCCCTTCCTCGCGTGCTCGAGGAGGAAGAACAGGCGCGAGGGGCTGGGGAACTTGGGTGCTCCTCCGAAACCGCCCCGGCGCTCGTCGTGTTCGGCGGCCAGCGCCGCGAGCGCCGCGTGGCTCACCCACTCGACATTCAGCTCGGCGCCGGTTTCACGGTTCGAGATGCCCGCCAGGTGCGACGCAACGCTGGCCGCGTTGCCCTCCAGCTCCTGGCGGCGGTGCTGCCAGGCGTCGGAAACGGCGGCGAGCACCTCGTGGAACGAGGGCATCCCACGCCGGCTCTCGGGCGGGAAGTACGTCCCCCCGAAGAACGGCTCGAGGTCCGGAGTGAGAAACGCGGACAGGGGCCAGCCGCCGGAGCCCGTCATCACCTGCACCGCCGTCATGTAGACGAGGTCGAGATCCGGGCGCTCCTCCCGGTCCACCTTGATCGGGATGAAGTCCGCGTTGAGCATGGCGGCGATGGCCGGGTCCTCGAACGACTCGCGCTCCATCACGTGGCACCAGTGGCAGGCGGCGTAGCCGATCGAGAGGAAGATCGGCTTGTCCTCGGCGCTGGCGCGGGCGAGCGCCTCCTCGCCCCAGGGGTACCAGTCCACCGGGTTGTGGGCGTGCTGGCGGAGGTACGGGCTGGGCTCCTGGGCGAGCCGGTTGGCGCGGGCAGGCGTGCTCAAGCTGACCTCCGAACGCGCCCTCGCACGACGCTCGACGGTGCCGGAGTCGACCGGAAGCGGTAACGGGCGCGCACACGTCCAACCTTGTTCCCGGCGGGCGCATTCCTGCTCGCTGCGCAGCGCGTCACGGTGTGCCGGGGGAAACGACCCGCACGTCGATGCGGTCGTACCAGTCGATCGAGCCCGGCAGCACGATCGCGGCGTTGCCCTCGCCCTCCCGCGGGATCGGGTCGAAGGGGTGGCCGCGCACGCTCTCGATGAGGTCGCCCTGGCGGTAACCCCCCACCCAGAACCACACGTCGAGAGGCCCGAGGCCGCGCCCGCAACGGTTCTCCAGCCGAACGTCGATGAGGATCTGGCCGAGCGTGCCGGGAACGACGCCGACGGCGTAGCTCACGGCCACGCACTCGGACACCTCGGGAGTCGGTGACGGGCCAGGA
>Ga0256868_10000695_pt1 | contig 19236 bp, 17 predicted proteins | sample RVTome_13_FD_187341 | JGI IMG/M metagenome (GOLD analysis project Ga0256868, IMG submission 187341) | Soil microbial communities from uranium-contaminated site in the Upper Colorado River Basin, Wyoming, United States - RVT92D227 HiSeq ...
CCCTGGCAGCCAGCGCGCGGTCACCTTCTTTCGGATCGACCTTGGCACCGGTGACTGCGAGTTGCGCATTCAGAGCCTGCCGCACGGAGGACAGGGGCTGCCCAGCCAGCAGGAAGAGGTCGCGCGGTACTACGCTGAGGTCGAGAAGTTGCTCGATCTCAGCCGCTTCGCGCCGGTTCTCATCGAGCCGGTGGCGAGGCGATGGCTGCGCGAACCCCCCTTGGAGGTGCGGAACTGGCGGGTTGTACGTCCCGACGGGAACTACCTTGCAGGGGGTGGGAGGGGTAGGACTGTCTTCCCGAGGTTGTCCGTGTTCCTCGGAGAGTTCTTCGCCCGGGATCTGGCCATGAGGTGGCCGTGCGAGCAGCGTGCGGTCGGTAGAAACCTCCACTTCTCCGTCGACGGGGAGAGCGACATCGTCGACTTTAACGGGGTTGCGGACGCATCGCGGGTCGATTTCGTCCTCGACCAGATCCGCAACAGTCCGCCCACAGAGTTCGCCATAAAGGAGCTCCGTACCCTCGCGGAGCGCTACCCCGAGCACGCCCGTATCCTCGCCGCTCTGGACTTTCACTTCGCGGTGCAGTCCCGGCTGCGTGTGACGTTGAAGGAGCTGACCGACGAGCTGTGGCATGCGCCCCGGGCGATCCGCGCGGTCATGGAGTTGGTCGCGCGTGAGGCGCCTGGCAGGTTCTCACTGATCGGGGCCGGAGGCGACGTCCTCGAGATTGACAACCACCTTCGCATATTCGAGGGCGGGCTTGTCGAGAAGCTCCGGCGAAAGGCCGACGGCGAGGGCAGCGAGCAAGCCAAGGCTCTGGTCAAGCCGGTGCTGACCGCAGGCTACCTGCTCGCCCTGCTGCTCATCGGTGTGCTCACGAATTGGCTGGTCGAGGAGATCTTCGTGCAACTGACCGGTATCCCGGTTATCCTCGTCCAGCTCGTAATCGTAGGTCTCCTGGGCCTTGCGCATGCCGCAATCACGTTCGGAGGGAGGGCCGTCCGTGAGTTCTTCGGCCGCCTCATCGCCGCCGTGCGCTCTCTCGTCAGGTGGCTGCGCCTGCTGTGGGCGAGCAAAGAACTGCCGGGGTTCATCAAGGTCCTCGAGGCCATCTATCTGAATTGGCTCGCAGTCGCCGGCCAGACTGGTCGCACCTGGCCGCTGGGATAGGTGCCAGGTGGTTGCGAGGTCCCGCGAAGTTGGCGGATCTTCACTCGTCCATTCTCTTCGGGGCCGCAGCCCGAATTCGGGCCTGTGTGCGAGGTTTACAAAATCTCGAGCCCGTAGGGTTTTCCTGGCGAGCTTCACGCTACGCCGCAAACCGGGAGACCGCCCTACTCATGCAACCAGATACCTATCGGTTTCACGGGGGGTTTTCCGGGGCTCCCTCCTGCGCAACCCGCTCCAACAAGGACAAGAGAACCTCCCTCCCGCTCTCCACGGGTAGGGCCTGGATCTTCTCGCGAAGGCTAGCGATGTGGGGCCAGGCGTGCTTCGCGAACTCCCGCCCTTGTTGTGCGTCTACCGCCGAGTAACAACACCATGCAAACAGCGCCGGAGCAGCTTGCCCTTGCTGCAGCAATCCTCCGGCCACGGCTTCCGGCCTTGGAAGGCTCATCGTAGCTAGCGCCCCGGGAATAAGCCACGCCAATAGCCCAAGGAGAGGAAGCATGTCCACTGTGAGTTGCCACTGTGCTTGATTAGTCGCCATGGCCTCCTGAACGCCTGTTGCAACGCGGCCGCAGAGCGCCTGATCGACCAGCCAGAGATTCCAAAGTCCGTAGAACACCTCTTTTGGCTTCTGCGCTCCCACTAGGATGTTCGTGAAGCTCTTGAAGCCAAGCCGTCGTGCCCACTGGCGCACGAGATCTGAGCCGATCTGCACACCCGCCCAAAGGAAGGCTTGAACCGCCACTGCGCTCCACCGTTCAAACCAAGTCACGTCGCTTGACACCGTTTTGACCAGCAGATCGCTCAGAGTGACCTGCTGGAGCAGGCCCTGGCGCGCCGCTGAGGCCGCGTCTACGAGCGTCAGCGCGACGCCCTGGCCGGAAACATCACGCACAAACGCTTCGAACGGGACTTCACGCAGAACCCTCGCCAATAGCTTCGCGTGGATGGTCTTGTCGGGAAGACTTCTAAGTTCCTTGAGGATCAGGGTTAACTTCAGAGTGTCCGAACTGGCGGATAGCGCGAGACTATCCACCACGCAGCGCCCTATCCGGAGGTGTGCGCTCTCGTCCAGCTTCCGGGCCTCAAGCAGAAGCTTCCCTACAAGTTCCAGGGACAAAGTCCTTATCTTGGCCCCTAGGCCCTCGGTCTCTGAGAGCTGGCGCAATGCTAGGCGCGCCTGCTCCGTATGTTCGTGGACTCCAGGCTCGTCTGCGTATCGCCACATGAACTTAACGAGTCTTGCGAGCGGGAGGCGAAGCCAGATCGCAATCCAGTCATCCGCCGTTAGGGCACCGCTAACTTCGCGCGTGAGGTTGGGGTCTAGGTTGCGAAAGTAGTTTAGAGCCCAGCTTGCCTCCTCCTGGTCCGCTTCGCGCATCCGAGTGAGCAACCAGCTTGATCCACGCCGGACTACCTCATGTGCCAGATCGCGCTCCAGTGCGGTCCCCTTGGAGGCCTCAATTCGGTTCCACACAAACGACAACGGTGCTTTGTCGAGTGCTGATCTAAAGTCATGCCGCAGGGCGTGCGACACATTGTCGTCGCTCAGAACAGAGCGCAGTATTCGTACACTCTTCGAGAGCCGCACTAACAAAAGACCGACGCCTTCATACGCAGGTATCACAGCTAAGTACCGCTGCAGAGCCTCCTTGGTCACGTCCTCGGCGGGGCGGTTGTGCACGAGAGCCCAAGCGCGGACGTTGATAGCCGCATCAGTCGAGTGCGCTGGCATGAAGTACTCATCCAAGCCAAAGTAACGCTGGCCGAGCCACCCTTGGCGCGCAAGGTCGCGGGCTTCGCTGAGACCGAATACCGGACCGGGTGCGGCCACCCCGAATTGTGCGACCCCAGAGATGCCAACAAGGGCCAAGTGGCAGCGAGGGTCGATCATTCCGAATCGCTGCTGGAAGCTGATACGAAGCATCTTCTCCTCGTCGACGCCGAGCAAAGGACCGCTGTCCCAGGCATCCAGATAGGCGCGAAGGACACGTAGATTCCGGCCGCACCTCTTCGCGATCTCATCGATGTCGACGTCCGATGGTTGAGAAAGGGCTCGATCGCGGTGCAGCTTGATGTGTTTGTCCACGATAAGGCTAATGCGGTCGGGACCGGGTTGGATCGCAAGCATAACATCCGCGGGGTCGAGGCCGAGCCTGTCCAGCAACTGCGCCACCTCGTCAACGCCCGGGGACTGCCCCGCGCGTCTGAAAGCGAAGAGGAACTGGGAACGTTGAGCCGACGACGCCGCGGATGCAAGCAGACGCAAATCGTTTGCGCTCGCGATCTCGCTCAGGTTCTCAACGATATACAGAGGGGCCGAGTAGTCTGCGCTCGAGATGAAGGTGCTTATCTGCTCAGCGCTGTGGCCGCTCTGGTCTGCCGCGTCTATGTGGTAGACGGGCTTGTTTTCTTTTGCAGCTCGGTACCCCACATAACGCGCAAGTGAGGTCTTGCCCCTGCCCTCCGCCCCGTCAAGGATGCAGCATCGGTATCGGTCGAGTCGTTGTTCGGCGTCTTCGACTAGCGATCCCGGGATCGCGACTCGGTCATCTTTGAGGTCCTCCCAAGTTGGCCAGTCGCCCTTCAGCAACACGTTCTGCAGTCGCTCCTGGAGCGTCTGGCGTCGCACGTCAGCCTCCCTGACGGCCGGTCGGGGCGGGCTCTGCGGACACGGCAGTTCTACGAATCAGCCGGCGCACGCCATGACCCCAAGCGATCCCAAAAGGGCCAAGACCGCGCCCACTAGCGCCAAAGCAAGGGGCCTCGAATTCTGCGGATCGCCAAGCAGGATGTCGAAGTCATCGGCAGTCGGCTTGTTGGCCATTGAGCGCTGGTCGTCACGCAGCCGCTCGAGAGTCGCAGACACGAAAAAGAACAAGACGGCTGAGATGAGTTGCATTCCGGCGATCAGGAACAGGAAACCTCTCGACTTCGGCAGGTTCTGGCCAAGGGCCGCAGACGTTGCGATGTTCACTGCCGCCGCCAAGGGTAAACCGCCCAATAGGGCATATGCGGTTGGCCTAAGGTGGAGGGCGCGCCGAATTCCCGCTACTAGCATCGGCGATCCTCTAAAGGTACCGCGTTCAACCATCTCACCATCCTGACCTGGCCGAGCCGCTGGTTGTAAGCATGGCGAGCGGCGGCGGCTGCGAAAGGCCCGAATCGGCGCGACCCGCTCGACTCATCCCGCGCTCAGCGGCTTGCCGCCTGTCGACATGAGAACCCTCGTTCGCCAAACCCCGGCCTCGGAGCGAAGCCATGGCCAGCACACCTGCCGGGCATGGCCTCGCCACCGTGCGCATCTCGTTCACCTGTCCCCTCCTTGAACGCTTCCGGTTGTCACCGGGGCCGCCAGCCGTTCGACGGCCTTGACCGTAGCTTGGCCACGCGGGTCATGGTTCGGGGGGATTGAGAAATCCCCGTCCCCAACAGGCCCACCTGAATGTCGAGCTGCTCCGCGCGATCGCCGTACGGGGTACGGCACGGTCTTCGTCATTGCGTCGGTCTCGTCAAGGAATACCTTGAGACTAACGAGGCCGAAGCGCATCACCCAAATGGGTGATTACAGACGGTCCGAGCGCGTCCAGACTTCGGGCACGATCGGTACCTGGTTGCATGAGCATGTCGGTGTCCGCGTTGCCGAGGAGGGCAAAGCTCGCCAAGCAAGTCATTCGGGCTCGAAGCCCGAGGACGAAGGGAGACCGATTATGGAGCATTGCAGCATTGGCTTCCATGTGAAGCCGACCAGGCTGCAGGCGCTGGAGGCAGCCCACATCAAGCCCGTCAAGGAGGGCGGCCAACACGAAACCACCAACGGGATCCTGCTGCGTTCCGATCTCCATAAGCTGTTCGACAGGGTCTATGTCACGGTGACGCCCGACCATCGCTGTCGAGTGAGCCATAGACTGAAGGAGGACTTCCACAACGGTGAGGAGTACATGCAGCTTGCTGGCACTGAGCTATGGGTACCGCATGCCGCCGAGGACCGGCCTCGCCGGGAGTTTTTCGAATGGCACGCCGACACGTTATTCAAGGGGTAAGCTGGTTAGTGTGGAGAAGAAGCTGGAGGTGCCACTCGGGTGCTGGGCCAACAGAGAGATCGTGAAATGGTGAGGGCTAATTCCTATCGATCTGGAGAAGGAACGGGGGTGCGTAATGAAGTGTGCTGCACTGACCGGCACTGTGGCGCTTCTCGTGTTTGGGTGCGCCAGTGGCATGAGGCCGACCGCTTCGGTCTTTCAACCTGTCCCCAGGGATACGGGAATTGCGATTATTCCGCTTCGGGATTGCACGATTCCAAACAACGATGACTGCCATGGGGCCGGCAACATTGCCACGTCGGTAATCGCTGCAACGCTTTCCAAGGGCCGGTATGAGGTGATTCCACTTTCACGCCCTGCAAACCCCGACCAAGTCATCAGCGACGATTCAGCCGTCGAGGTTGCGAAAGCCAAGGGATTCGAATACGTGATCAACGGGGAGGTTAACGACTTCTATCGGGTGGCACCCATGACCTTCCGGGTTGACCGAGCCAGCCTGGCGTTCCGATTGCTGAAAGTCTCAGATGGCTCGGTCGTTGCCAGTGCCATCTCCTCTGTCGAAGCTGGGTCTAACCTCAGCACTCCGGAGGGTCTCGTACGGAAGCTAGCTGAGAAGCTGTTGCAGGAAATGTCAAAGAAGCGCTGAAGCAAGGGGGTTGCGAGACGAGGGATCTCTGCCTGCTCGCCGCCTCCGGGCAGTCAGGTCGGTGAGTCGCGGCGCTCATAGTGAGAACAACCTGAGACGCCGATGCCAAATACCGACAACGTGACGACAGGTGCCAGGTTCGCCCAAGACCACGGGCCCCTGCCTTTTGCCCCCGAAGAAGCCTGACATGCTGCGCCCTGGCATAATAGGAGCGATGTTGTAGCGCTGTCCCCCACACGCGAAACCAGGAGGCGCGCAATGCCAGGTGGCTTCTTTGCGTATCCGTCAGATCCGCCGAGCCTTGGCGATACGGTTCGGGAGGGCATTGCGCGGATCAACCGCGCCGCGGACTTTACTATCACTCCCTGGGAGGACTGCAAGACGGGGGGAAAGGTAATTCTCTCCGCAATAACCCAGGCAATAGACTCAGCAGATCTCTTTTGTGCAGATATCACATTTCTTAATCCAAATGTGATGTTCGAGTTAGGCTATGCAATCGGGCGAGACCGCCGCCTCTGGCTCGTTCTTGACCCGTCAATGCAGGACAGCCGCAACAACTGGAGAAGGCTGGGACTACTTGCAACCGTCGGGTATTCCCACTGCTGCAATTCCATCGACATTGAAAGCGAGTTCTACAGACAATCGCCGCACCTGGACCTGAAGCCTGGATTCTTCACGCGGGAATTGAAGTCCGCCCTTGATCCATCCTCAGAGAGCTCGCTGCTCTTCTTGAAGAACGCTCACGATACAGAAGCCAACATCCGCCTCTCCAGAGCCTTGCGTGATTCCGAAATACCCGTCACTACTGACGACCCTTCGGAGTCCTCTGGTCAGGCGCTGCATTGGTACTCGAATAAGACCTACAACTCCTTGGGGGTCCTCTGCCACCTGCTCCGCAACGATAGAGAAAACACGCTTCTGCAGAACTCTCGTTATGCTCTGATCGCAGGCATGGCGCACGCGCTGGGAAGGCCTCTTCTGATGATTGCCGAACGACCCTTCCAAGCGCCGATCGACTATCACGATCTACTGCGCACTTACGACTCTGCGAGTGACGCCCTGTATCAGTCCCAATCTTGGATCGCCGCCCGAGAGGGTGATTGGCGCCGCCTTGCACGGGACAGGGACGAGTACAGGGAAAGAGTCAGGTTAGCCGCCGAGCTAGGGTCGGTCGACTGGGGCGAGTACATCGCCGAAAACGAGGAAGTTGGCCTTGTGGCGCATTACTTTGTCGAAACTGCCTCGTTCCAGCAAGCACTCGCCGGGCGGCATATGACCTTTGTAGGGCGCAAGGGTGTTGGAAAAACGGCGACTCTGCTTAAACTAGCGTCGCGTCTGCGCGAAGACCCGCGAGTCCTCGTCACCATTATCAAGCCGATCGCCTACGAGCTCGGTAGTGTGCTCCAGACCATTGGGGAGCTGGAGCGGCAGGACCACAAGAGCTATGTCGTGGAGGTTCTATGGAAGTACCTGCTACTCACAGAGATTTCAAAGTCGCTCTTCCTCGAGATCCGTGATCGCCAATCTGCCTTCGTAAGTCGGGACGAAGAGCCCTTTGTTCGCCTTGTCGAAGAGAATACCCAGTTGGTGCTCGATGACTTCGCGGTCCGCCTGGAAAGTGCCGCCGCCCTCATCTCTTCTGTTGGGGGAGTTACCGGCACTCGGGAGTTCCGGGACGGTGTTTCTGAGGCGCTTCACCGGACCTTGCTGGGCCACATGGAAAGGAGCCTTAGAGCAGCACTCGCTGGAAAGCAGAGAGTGGCCGTGTTGATCGACAACCTTGACAAAGCCTGGGACCGCCGCGGCCGACTCTCAGAAATTGCTGAAGTCTACCTCGGCCTACTTGGGTCAGCAAGCAGGCTGAGGGCGGAGTTTGCCAGGAGTGCCGGGTTGCGGCGGCCCATTGACCTGAGCCTCGCAATATTCATGCGCTCAGACATATTCGATTGGGTCCGTAATTTCGCACGCGAGCCGGACAAGATCTCGTGTCATACCATCCGATGGGACGACCCAGAGTTGCTCCTAAGAGTGCCCGAAGAGCGTTTCCTGGCTTCGCAGGCCCAGGACACAAGCCCGCGGGAAATGTGGGATCGGTTCTTCTGCACGCACGTTCTTGGCGTCCCAACAAGACAGTACCTGGTCGAGCAGTGTTTGCCGCGGCCACGCGACATCATGTTTCTACTGAAGAACGCCGTTGCAATCGCTCTCAACCGGCGACATCCAAGAATCGAGGAAGCGGACATAGTTGCAGCAGAGGAAGAGTATTCACGGTGGGTCTTTGAGATGATTCAGGTCGAAGATAACGCACTTGGCGAGCGTTTCGAAACGCTGCTCTATGAGCTGGTCGGAGGGCCCCCCGTTCTCACGAGGAGCGAAATGGAGACAAGGTACCTTGCCTGTGGAATCCCACAGGGCGAGTTCGAGACGACTACGGATGAGCTTTGTCTCCTGACGTTCCTGGGTGTCGAGATCGAGCTAAACTCTTTCGCATTTGCAGAGGACTCACAAGCTCTTCGGCGGAACCTGCGGCTTGCCGAGGAGCAAGCGCAAAGGACCAGCAGTGAGGCCAGATTCCGGATTCATCCAGCGTTTTGGAGATTCATGGGCATTTCCTCGGTCCCTCGGAACTAGCGTAGGTACCTGATTGCATGAGTAGGTCGGTCTCCTTGTGACGGCGTGGCGGATAGGTACCTGTATCGCCATCTCACCGTTGGCCACGGCCGGCCGCAGGCCGAATAGGCCTCGAACCTTCCAGCGGCACGCCTTGTAGACAAGGTGTCTGCCCACGCGAGGCGTAGATGAAAAGTTTGTGCGGTTTCCTGCCTGTGCTTCTCCTCGCAGCACCGCTGGCGGCGCAGGCTCCAGCGCCCCTCCGAAGGCTCAGAGGCGCGAGGTCAAGATCGCGAGCTTGCGGGAGAGCATCCCGAGGCACTCCTCGAGGCCGAAGAACTCGATGAGGCCCATGGCGTCGAGCTTCGCCCGGGTGGAGGCCGGCAGCGTGGCGCCTGGTTGACCGGTAGTAAACTGCAGGCAGCCCGCGGGGGCGGTCTGAGTTGCGGGATTGGTCTTGTGTGCGGGGGGTGGACGATCGTGCGCTTCCGAAGTGCACACATCCTTAGTTGGTTCTTCAATGTCTCCATAGTGGTTGGAGTCGCCGGGCAGATTGTGGCGCAGGTGCCGCCGCTGCCGCTGCCGCGTATGCTGGCGCCGAACGAGGTGCAGCAGCAACTTGAGTTGTGGGAGAAGAAGTACCAGGAGATCCTTGTCGACCTGCACGCGGGAACCAGTCGGTCCGACAAGCGTGCACGGAAGCAGGCTCTCGCGCTGTACCAAGGCGTGGTGGACCGCGCGGTGAGCGGCGAGGTGCTGTGTCGGCTCGCGGGGCGCGTTCTGACCCTCCTGGGGATCGCGGAGACGCGCCTCGGGGATCGGGACGCTGGCGCATGGCACTGGCAGATGGCACAGAACGTCTCAGGTGAGCTTCGTGGTCTCGATTTCCACGACTTTCCGGATGTTGCGCCGTTCATGAAAAGCAGCCTCATCCCGGAGAAGCGGTGGGAAGGGGTGCAGCACTACCTCAAAGGCGAGACGGTGACGCACGACGCGGGACGCAAGGACGTCGTCCCTCCAAGGATCACGAAGAAAGTCCCGCCGAGCTACCCGGCCGGCCTGTCTGGCCAATGGATCGGGGGGAGAACGGTCGTTGAAGCGGTCATCGACGAGCAGGGGAGGGTGCGTGAACCGGTCGTGCAGCGCGGCTGTGGCCACGTCTCGCTTGACTTGGCGGCGATGGAAGCGCTCAGGGAGTGGGTTTACCAACCGGCGATCGTTGAGGGGAAGCCCGTCGAGGTCTTCCTGACGGTTACGGTGAACTTCGATAGGCAGCATTGACACGCACGAACGCAGGCTTCGGCAGGTGAAGGCACCGCGTGTCGCCGTCTCACAACCCGCAGGTGTCAGCCCGAGCGCTCAGAGGCGCGAGGTCAGGATCGCGAGTTTGCGGGAGAGCATCTGCAGGCACTCCTCGAGGCCGAAGAACTCGATGAGGCCCATCGCGTCGAGCTTGGCCCGAGTTTCGGGCGGCACCGTCGCGCCGGTCAGACCCTCCAGGAGCATTGAAGTCTCTTCCTCAGAGAATTCCCAGCCATCCTCCACCCACCGCCGGAACGGGCGGTTCTCGGGGCAGACGATCTGGCAGCGCCGGCAGCCGATCAAGCACTCGATCCAGCTCGGGTCGAGCCACTCCGGGTGCTCCTGCGGGCCGCTGTAGCCGCTGTAGAACGTGATACAGCGATCCTGACGCACCGTGAAGCGGTCCTCAGGGATCGCCCCGGTGGGGCAGGCGCGGCGGCACGCGGTGCAGCTCTCGCAGCGCTCGAGGAGCCGCGGCTCCCCCCACTCGTCCTGCTCGCACGGCAGGCTCGAGTAGTAGCTCACTAGCATGTGGAATGAGCCGAGGCCGGGCACGTAGGTGATGTTGTTGCGGCCGTAACGGGCGAGGCCGCTGCGCACCGCGAGCGCCTTCTGCGGCACGCGCGCGAAGCGGGCCCAGTGCCCCTGGGGTGCGAGCCGCTCATTGAGGAGGGCCTCGGCGTTCCGCGTCAGCTCCCAGTAGCGGATGTAGGAGGGCGGGACGAGGACGGTGAAGCGCAGACCACGCGAGGTGAAGGCAACGGAGGACTGCGGGTGGGGGAGGGCGCCGACGATTAGGGAGCGCGCGCCCGAGCAGTCGTCCGGGAGCGGGCAGTCGAAGATCCGGGTGTAGCTGCGGAAGATGAGGTCAGAGAGCAGGCCGAAGGAATAGGCGGCGTCGATCTCGCGCTTGAGGTCGTCGCGGCGCGCGGCCGACACGATGCGGTGCGGAAACGGCACGCCGGGGAGCGGTCCGTTCGCTCGTGTCGGCTGTGCGCTCTCCATGAACCCTCCGCGTTGATACGACTGGCACCCGCAATCAGTTTCTCATCATCTCACTGGTGAGCAAGGGCTGAGTTCGGCGGCGCCAGGCACGGAGAACAAGACGACGGGCGGCAGGGCGTGAGAACCTGTCATTGCGAGTCTCCATCCCTGCGTGGGAGACGAAGCAATCTGGCCGGGTTAAACGAGATCGCGTCGTCGCTCCGCTCCTCGCGATGACAGCGAGGGTGGCTGGATTCCCGCTGTCGCGGGAATGACGGCTGCGGGCGGGGACAAGCCCCGCCCCTACCGCGGGAATGACGACTGCGGGAGGGGACGAGGTCGTGATGGTCGCACCTGGGAGGTGCTCCCACGGAGAGGAGGATGATCCCTGCAAGGTGGGAGCGGCGTCCCGCCGCGACCGGCTGAGGCCCGTCCCGTGGGGGTCGCGCCTAGAAGGCGCTCCCACGGAGGGGAAGACAAGGATGCTGGATTCCCGCTTGCGCGGGAATGACGGCAGAACGCGGGCGGCAAGACAATGGCGGTGGTTCCAGCCCTCACCCCGGCCCTCTCCCGCAGGGAGAGGGGGAGAGGCCGGTGGGGACAAGCCCCGCCCCTACGACAACGGAGCGCAGAATGCGTGTGGTAAGGCGATGGCGACGGTTCCAGCCCTCACCCCGACCCTCTCCCGCAGGGAGAGGGGGAGAGGCGGGCGGGGACAAGCCCCGCCCCTACGACAACGGAGCGCAGATCGTGGGCACGGCGCGTGGAAGATGGTGGTGGCCTGATATGGTTCTGGCCTAGGACGGAGGAGAGCGATGACGAAGCAAGAGCGCGCAAAGCTGATCAAGAAGTACGCGGCCGGTTACGACCAGGTGGTGCGGGCACTTGAGGGGTTTCCGCCGCGCAAGCTCACGGCGCGTCCGTTCCACGGCAAGTGGACCGCAGCCGAGATCGTCCACCACCTGGCGGACAGCGAGATGATCTCGGCGATCCGATTGCGCCATCTTCTCGCGGAGGACAAACCCGTGATCCACGCCTACGACCAGGCGGTGTTCGCCGCACGCCTGCGGTACAACGAACGGGAGCTCGCGCCCGCGCTCGAGGCGTTTCGCGCCGCGCGCTCGACCAGCGTGCAGCTCCTCAAAAGGATGACCGCCGGAGAGTGGGCACGCCGGGCGTGGCACACGGAGGGCGGCCCGTACGACCCGGAGCGGTGGCTTGAGATTTACGCGGTGCACGCCCATAACCACGCCCTGCAGATCGTCCGGTTGCGCGCGGCGTTGACGCCGAAGGGCGGAGGCACGAAGCGGAGGCGCAGCTCCGGACGGTGACGCGCGAGGGCGATAAAGAGAACATCGGGCTCCAGGCGCCAGGGGATCCTTCTGCCGCCTTCGGCGCCATCAGGATGACAGCGTTTTCGGAGGCTGCGGGTGGGGCAAGCCCCGGCCCTACGGGCGGATCGGTGACAGGCGCGCGGCGGCCAGCTCGGACCGGGCCCGCCCAACGACCCGAAACGCTGACCGCAGAACGAACACCGCCAATGCCGCTCCGATCGTGATGTCAGGCCAAGCGGCTCGCCAGAACCACACGCACCCGGCTGCGATGAGTACCGAGACGTTCGCGACGATGTCGTTTCTCGAGCAGATCCAGACCGAGTCCATGTTGATGTCGTCGGACCTGTGGCGCCAGAGGAGGCCGAGGCAGACGGCGTTCGCAGCGAGAGCGACCAACCCCATAAGGCCCATGGCTTCGAAACTTGGGGGATTGGGAAAGCGCACCTTGTAGGCCGCCTGCCCGAGGGTCGCCAGCCCAAAGGCCGCCATGATCGCCCCCTTGACGAGCGCGGACCGGGCCTTCCAGTGGGCCGAGCGCCTGACGACGTACAGGCTGAGTCCGTAGGCCAGGGCGTCTCCCAGCATGTCCAGCGAGTCCGCCACGAGCGACACGGAACCGGCAAGCGTGCCGGTGACCAGTTCCACCACGAACATGGCCGTGTTGATGCCGAACACGATCCTCAGCGTCGAGGTCTGGCGGGTCAGCAGCTTTTCGACTTCGCACGCGGCGTCGTCACAGCAATCAGCCATATTGGCCCCCGCGGCGCCCCGCACGGGATCGCCGGCCCCTACCGACCCACCCAACGCCTTGGTCCTCGCACACTGAGGGAAACGAAGACGAGCTGCGACCTATTGCCTTTAGAAGACGAGCACCTGGTCCGCTTCGAGCGTCCAATCTCCCAGCATGTCCATGCTGCCTTGCTCCACCCCTTCGATCATGTCCTCAGGCCCGAGCCCGCGGGCCTCCGAACACGACCCTCAGGTGGCCGCGGCACCTTTGCGCGCCAGGGAGCCAATCATGCGCTCCACGTTGTAGAAGCCGTCGGGTGTCTGCTGGTTCTTTCGGGCGCAGCCCACGGCGTCGCCCATCAGGAACAGCTTCACCGGGGCGCCCTTCTTCTGCAGGCTCGTGGCGAGCCTCAACCCGTTGTACGGTCGCTCGCTGCCGTACGGCCCCTCGTTCAAGATGATCAGGAACGACCTCATGGGATCCTCCGCTCAAGCTCACAGTTCCATCTTCACGCCCGACGCCCTGCCCCCCGCGAGAAGGGCGAGTCGCAGGAGGTCCCGCCTCAGGCCCACGGGCGTGAGCCACCATTTCTCGAAAAGCACCTTGCCCAGGTGCCAGCTCCTGCCCACCTTACGGAGTTCGATTTTCGGCGAGGGCTCGGCGTAGAAATCCCCGTAGGCGAAGCCGGCCATCTCCTCCCCCGCCTCCAGCATGCAGTAGCCGCCCGCGCAGAAGTCCTCCGGTTTGCCGGCGCCGGTGATGTCATGGGCGATCCGGTTGGCGACGGCCAGCGCCTGGGCGTGCGCGAAGACTCCCGCCTTGGGAAGAGGCAAGGGCACGTCGGGGCGCCAGCGCCCGGGTAGCGCGATGGCGGTCACGTCACCGATGGCGTAGACCCGTTCGTGGGGCGTGGCCAGCGATGTGCGGTCGACGGGGATCCACCCAGCCTCGTTACCGAGGCCGGAATCCCGCACGACCGCGGGGGGGCGATGAGGCGGGACCGCGACGAGGAGGTCGTAGTCCTCTCGCGTTCCGTCCTTGAATTCCAACCGGCGACTGGCGCCGTCGACGGATGCCAGCGCCCGCCCCGGATGGAACTGGACGCGCTTCTGCGCGAGCAGGTCCGCAACCATGCCCCCGAGAGCCGGCCCCGCCACTGGCAGGGGTTGGGATTCCGGTGTGAACAGGTGGATGTCGAACCTGCCCTCCAGGCCCCGCCGCTGCAAGGTGTCCGCGATGAGCATGGCGCCCTCGTGCGGAGCCCCCGGACACTTGTAAGGAAGGCTAGAGACAACGACGGCGACCCGCCCACCCTGGAAGGATTTGAGTTCATCGCGTAGCCGGGCGGCACCGTCAAAGCTGAAAAAGGTCTGGGCCGCCCCCGCCAGCCCTGGGATCGCGTCCGGAACCAGCTCGGCCCCCAGCGCCACCACCAAGTGGTCGTAGGCCAACTCGCCCGCGACCGTCCCCACCTGGGCGCGGCTCACGTCGATCCGCTGCACCGGGGAGGTGACCAGCTCCACGCCGCGCCGAAGTAGGCTCAAGACGGGACGCACGATCTGCTCGGGGCGGCGGTCCCCCGTCATGAGCCAGAGGAACGAGGGAGGAAAGGCGTGGTTTGTGTCCCGCTCCACGACCACCACCCGGTGCTCTTTCGGCAGGAGACGCCGAAGCGTGTTGGCGGTGACCTGTCCGCCGATTCCGCCGCCGAGGATCACAACCGTCTGGGATGCCATGGGTCATGCCTCCTTCTTAAGATTGAGCGTGCTTCTTCCCGCGAGTGGCGTCCGACCCTGAAGGGAGTTCCACGGGCATGCCCGCCGCCCGCCAATCCGGGAAACCCTCCCGGAGGCGACGCGCTCTCACGCCCGCCTTGCGAAGCACCTCCACGGCCTGAACCGCCAACACGCAGTAGGGGCCCCGGCAGTAGGCCACGATCTCTTGGCCGCGGGGAATTTCCTTGATCCTCGCCTTCAGCTCCCGCAAGGGAATGGAGAGCGCACCGGCGATGTGGCCCGCGTTGTACTCCTCGGCGGGCCGCACGTCCAGGACCGTAGCCCTGCCCTCCCGGACGCGCTTGAGGAGCTCCCGGGCCTCCACAGGTTCCATGCCCTCCCGGCCGTCGAGGAACCGGCGCGTGGTCTGTTCTACCTCCGCCAAGCGCGATTCGGCGAGCGACCTCATGGTCCGAAAGAAGGCGCACACGGCCTCGTCGGCCAGGCGGTAGGTGACGAAGAGCCCTTTCTTCTCGGATTCCAGCAGGCGCGCTTCTCGGAGCACCTTGAGATGCTGGGAGGCGCTGGCGGTGCCGAGACCTGTCTCCCGCGCCAGCGCCTCTACCGTCCGCGGGCTCTGGCAGAGAACGTCCAGGATCTCCAGCCGCTTCGGGTGGGAGACGGCCTTCCCGATCCGCGCGAACTGCCCGTATGTGGCGTCTTTGTACTGGCGTTCCACACTCATCACTCTGACTCCTTCAGTATTCTATCAACCAGTTGAATACTTGGTCCATTCCCCACTCTCAACGTCGAAGAGCACCCGGATTCGTGGCCGCCCACGGAGCGGTATACTCGGCGGCGCTGGCCGCCGGCTCCACGGTCGAGCAGATGCAGGGCGACAAGCTGCTCGCCGCCTGGCCAGAGTGGGGAGGCAGCTACATCACCGCCGACCGGTCCATCAACACGCTGGTGGCGGCGGAACCTGTTGGCGGCCTGGCGGCCGCGGAGCGCCGCGGGGCGATCGATAGTACTGTGGGACGGCGGCCCGCGAAAGCGCGGCACGGCGTCGGGAGGGCGCATCCATGAAGCAACGGAGTCTTTTCGCGATCATTCTCGTCGTCGCGGCGGCGGCAATCGGCTGGACGATGTACAGGAGTCTCACGCCCGCGACGCACGCGGACCACGACCACGCGCTCGAAAACCTCGACGCGGGGGGATTCCTCCGTCTCGAGCGCCCCGACGGAAGCGCGCGGAACATGGTTGGGCGGCCGGGCAAGGTGCTTGTCCTCCACTGGTTCTCTCTCGACTCGGACGCCGCCATTGAGAAACTGCCGCCACTGGTGGAGTACGCCCGCAGCGTGGGCGGCGACACCGGCATCGAGGTCGTCCTCATAGCCACCGGGGCGAGCCGGGATGCGGTCGACGCCTTCGCGGAGAAGCTCCGGCTTCCGCGGGAGCTGCTTTACCTCGACCGCAAGCTGGAGACCGGCAGCCTTTTCGGTGTGCGGAGAATCCCGGAGACCCTCATCTACGATCCGCGCGGCCGCCTAGCCCACCAGGCGCGGGGCAGCGACGACTGGCGGTCGACCGAGCTCCGCGACGCCATCGAACGTTTCAAGTTGGGCGTGGCGGAGGTCGAATAGCCTGCGGGCGACAACGCGTGTCTCGGGGCGCGGGCCACACCGGTCGTTGGGCGGTGGCCGCCACTCCGGGCATGGGCCGGCGGGAACATTTAGCCCACGACGCCGGTTGCCTCCCCCAAGGGAGGCTTTCATGAAGAGATTCTCACTGCTGCTCATCGCCCTCGTCGTGGCTGCGCCGGCACTCGCCCAGCAGGCGAAAAGTGCGCCGTCGGGCGGCATGGCCGAGGCGATGAAGCCGACGTTGAACTACGTACAGGACTTGATCATGCGGAGCGCGGAGCAGATGCCCGAGGCCGACTACGCCTTCAAGCCCACGCCCGAGGTCCGCAGCTTCGGCCAGCTCCTCGGCCACGTGGCCGACGCCAACTACTTCTTCTGCTCGACCGTCCTCAACGAGGCCAATCCGATGCCCGGGGTCGAGAAGAGCAAAACATCGAAAGCGGATCTGGCAGCAGCGCTCAAGGGCTCGTACGAGTACTGCAGCAAGGCGTATTCGATCTCGGACGCCGACGCCGGAACGACGATCAAGCTCTTCGGAAGGGAGCAGACCCGCCTCAACGCCCTGTTCATAGACTACGGGCACAACTGGGAGCACTACGGCAACATCGTTACCTACTTGCGGCTGAAGGGCCAGGTACCGCCGTCCAGCCAGGTGAAACCGTAGTCCGGACCGTGGGTCGGTCCGGCCGCCAGCGCTCCAAGTGCGATGGGATCCCTCGCGGGGTGTCGCCCTGCTCAGGATGACACCCCCATCGAGGACTTCACGCGCGGGGCGCGCCCTAGGGGCGTTCGAGTCCGGGTCTCCAAAAGGTGGGATGAATCGACATTTCGGCGCGAGATCGGGGTACGTTGTGTGCCCGATCACAGAACGGGCGTCAAAGTTTGGGCCTAAACTCTCCATGGGAACCCGAGACGGCGACGAACGGCGCTCGGGTTTGGGGGAGAACGCTGAACAAAGACGTCGGCACCCTTGTACCCGCCGCGGACCCGCATGAACTGACGGAGCGCTGCGCGGGCGAGGCCCAAGTTCTCCCGTACGTCATCGGCGGCCAGCGGCATGTCGCGAGGGGGTTGCGCGATGATGTCCCTCCGGCTCGCAAGGCGGGGCCCGATGTACCTCGCGGCCGCACGGTGGGTCTGCCGGCCGCGCCGGCGCCGACCACGAGCACGCGGGGCCCGGTCCAACGCGAGGCGGCGGCCGCCCTCTTTTCACGGGAGATCCCCCGATTCAGGAGATCGGAGAGGGCGCTCCACTGGTCGATCGCCATCCCTTTCTTGGTGTGCCTGGCAACCGGGATCGCGGTGAAGCTGTTCTTCAACCACCTCCACCCTCAAACGTTCACGCACGCCGCCTTGCACTGGAGCCACCGGATTTCTGGGTTCTGCCTGCTCCTCCTACCGATCCTGGTCGCGCGGCGCCACAGGAACGACCTATCGCTCTACCTGTACAACATCAAGCGGGCGTGGACCTGGACACGCGATGACTTCCGGTGGCTTGCCCTCGCGGGCCCCGCCATGCTGAGCCGCAGGGTCACCCTTCCGGAGCAGCACAAGTTCAACGCCGGCGAGAAGCTGAATTTCATGGCGCTAACGTTGACCTATCCGATACTCGTTGCAACCGGCGCGATCATCTTGATGCCCGGGATGTACTTCCTGACGTGGATCGTGCACGTATCGGTGGCCGTGCTGGCAGCCCCCCTCATCTTCGGACATCTCTTCATGGCGGTGGTCAATCCGGACACCCGAATCGGTCTGAGCGGGATGTTCTCCGGTAACGTGGACCGCGAGTGGGCCAAGCACCACTATGCGAAGTGGTATCGAGAGAACTTCGGCGAGGATGAGGTGCAGGAGGAGGAGGGCGAGGAGGACGTCGCAGTAGCCGAAGCCCGAGCCCTGGTTCGCTGTTCGTCCTGCGGCGCCGATACCACCCTGACCTCCTGGGACGCGGTGCTTGCAAGCGTCTCGGAGCTGCGGCCCCTTGACTGTCCAGCCTGCGGTGCCCCTTCCCCCCTGGTCTTCGCGGTCATGAAGCCGGACGAGGTCGAGAGGATCCTGGAGGACCTGGAGCACGCCGGTGTCAGCGGAACTCGCCGGAACGGCCCGCCCCAGGGCGATCGGTCTCCGAGTGTCTCGTCCGCCGACACTACCGGTCTGGCGGTCCCTCCCTGCCTCGAAGGGGCCTGACATTCAAAGCTCCGACGGGCAGGCAGGGCCGGGGCACATGCCCCGATTTTCACTTCGCATGCGATGGCGACCGTTTCTGTGGAGTGCGATTCGTGCGGGCTCGTTTCTTGGAGGTCCGGGCAAAAGACTGAGCACGCCCTGAGGGCGTGCCCCGAAGTTCACCTTGAATGCGGCCGCTTCCGGGCTTCTTCCCCCGGTGCCTGGTCGCCTACATGCGAGGCGTGCGGTCAGACCTCGGGCCGGACTTCTCCATCCGCGACTTGGCGACGTTGACCGTGAGCGGTTTGCCGTCGAGGGGCTTCTGGTTGAGCGTGGCGATCGCGCCGTCCGCCTCGGTCTGGGAGGACATCTCGACGAAACCGAAGCCCCGGGACTGGGCGGAGTCACGCTCGGTGACCACCGCGGCCGACACGACCGTTCCGCACTGCTCGAAGTGGGTGCGAAGGTTCTCTGAGGTTGTGGAATCCGACAGACCGCCGACGTAAAGCTTGAATCCCATATGTGCCTCCTTTTGGCCCTGACGTTTCCAGGACCGGTCATCTTCCGCACTGCTGAACCCACCTCGGGTGGGCGGAAGCCGCTCGGAGGCGAGGCCGGCGATGCGCCCGGTGGCGCGATGCCCGGCAGAGGGTGCGAGTATACACCAAATACTTGAAAGTCAACAATTTGAACGGGCGGCCGAGGCCCGCAGACGCGGAGCTGCTTTTCACTCCGGACGACAGCGTTTTCGGGGGGTGCGGGTGGGGGCAAGCTGTACGACCTCGGGACATAGGTAACAGGTAGACCTCGGGACATCGGTAACGGTTTGGGCATGCTGAGAGGTGCGGAGGTGAGGCATGCCCTGGCGGGAGACCGATGCGATGAGGGAGCGGAT